>Ga0193751_1000071_pt1 | contig 91782 bp, 92 predicted proteins | sample L1c2metaG_FD_143050 | JGI IMG/M metagenome (GOLD analysis project Ga0193751, IMG submission 143050) | Soil microbial communities from a riparian zone of the East river system, Colorado, United States - L1c2 | ecosystem: Environmental > Terrestrial > Soil > Riparian zone | place: USA: East River...
CAGGGGATCACAGGGAAGATCAATCACAGGGAGATCAAAAGAGGCGTTCCACTGTGATGAGGATTTACTGCTGAGTTCCGTTAGAATCGCCCGGTGTCCATTCGCCTGCAGATTGAAGCTACCCGCGGCTCCGCCCGCGCGGGCAAGCTCATTACTCCTCACGGAGGTGTCGAGACGCCTGTGTTCATGCCGGTGGGGACACTGGCTTCGGTTAAGGGCGTCTCGCAGGATGTGCTCGAAGAGCTGGGCGTCGAGATTCTGCTCTCGAATACCTACCATCTTTTCTTGCGGCCCGGGGTCGAGACGGTTCGCCGGATGGGCGGGCTGCATCGGTTCATGTCGTGGGATCGCGCCATCCTTACGGACTCGGGCGGGTTTCAGGTTTTCAGTCTCACCGATCTGCGGAAGGTCAGCGAAGAAGGCGTGGCGTTTCGCTCGCACTTGGACGGTTCCTCGCACTTTCTGAGTCCCGAAAAAGCTATGGAGGCGCAGATTGGGCTGGGGGCTGACGTCATTATGGCGTTTGATGAATGTACGGAGTATCCGGCCGATTCTGCTCGGGCGCGTGCGTCGATGGAGTTGACCGTGCGTTGGGCCGCGCGCTGCAAGAAATATTTTGAGGAGCACAAGCACGAGGTCCCTTGGGGTAGCCGTCAGCCGTCAGCCATCAGCCGTCAGGAAAAACAGGTCCTTCGCTCCGCTCAGGATGACAATCATTGGGAAGGGACTTGTAAAACTCAAACATTGTTTGGCATTGTGCAAGGTGGGATGGATCCTACGCTGCGCCGCGAATCTGCTGAGCGGACTATCGACATCGGGTTTCCGGGGTATGCCATCGGCGGGCTTAGCGTTGGCGAACCTCGCGAGCTTACTCGCGACATTGTTTTATCCACACTCGAGCATCTTCCCTCCGACCAGCCGCGGTATTTGATGGGGGTCGGCACTCCGGAGGAGATTGCTCAGTACGCTCAGTCGGGCGTTGACATGATGGATTGTGTGCTTCCGACCCGCGCCGCCCGGCATGGATTGCTGTTTACTTCGGAAGGAAAAGTGTCGATCAAGCAGGCCCGGTACGCGCAGGACGAAAGCGCGCTCGATCCGGCCTGTGAGTGCCGCGTGTGCCAGCGCTATTCCCGGGCCTATTTGCGGCATCTCTATGCCTCGAACGAACTGCTGGCCCAGGTTTTGAACACGGTGCACAACCTGCATTTTTATCTTGCGACGATGCGGACGGTCCGGGCCTGGGTACGGGCAGGTCATGCGCCTGCTGCCGGCGCTTCGCAGATGTAAATTCGGTGTGGTGTCCTTGACACCTTGCGAGCCGTCCGGCATTCTATTTAGCTTGGGGATAAGGTCAGTTTCTTTCTGTGCCGTTCGCGCGGCATCGCCGGTTCCAGCCTGGAAGCGCTAGGTCTCCGGCCTTAGAAGAAAAATTCCCGTAGAAGCAGAAAAAGTTAAGCGGAAAAAGTCACGCAGAGAAAGTTCAGCGGAGAGAGTTAAGCGGCGGAAGAAGCAAAGTTGTGCCGAGTTCCTCTCGATTGGCCTGAATAGGCGATTCGGACTGCTGCGGTTTTAACGGGTATTTCGTTCCATATTTCGTCTCATATTTCGTTACCCAGGATCGACTTAGCGGTGGAAATCATATTGTCTGGCATGTCGTCCGGTATGACTGGCGGATTGGCGTTTTGGTTGCAACTGCCGGGGGGCTCAAGTCTGCCTGGCTTGGGAATGATGGTGTTCATCTTCGCCATCTTTTACTTCCTGCTGATTATGCCGCAGCAGCGGAAGCAGAAAAAGTGGCAGCTCATGCTGAGCGAGTTGAAAAACGGGGACAAGATCGTAACCAGCGGCGGGCTGCGCGGGACGATCATCAGCCTCAAGGATGATGCGCTGACTTTGCGCGTGCCGCCAGACAATCTGAAGCTTGAAATCAGCCGCGCATCGGTGGTATCGGTGACGCCGGCGGAAGAAGGAAAATAGTCGTTGGTCGCTAGTCGTTGGTCGCTCGCGAAGCGACTCTGGTTTTGATCAACGACTAACGACCAAAGACAATCGACTGGTTTTCATGAATAAGAACCTTACTTGGAAGTTGGTGGTTATCGTTGGGATCCTGCTGGTCTTTTTGTTCGGCATCTTCGGAGTTCCGAAGGACTTGTCGGGCAAGGGAGTACTGGCAGCGATCACCGATCGCATTCATTTGGGCCTCGATCTTCGCGGGGGGACGCACCTGATCCTGCAGGTGCAGGTCAACGACGCGGTCAACGTTGACTCCGACAATGCGATTGCGCGCCTTAAAGAGGACATGCGCGCGCGCAAGATTAATTATGCCGACATCGTGAAGCCCGATCCGGTGAACCATCCTGAAATGATCGTGGTCAAGGGCATTACGCCGGATCAGACCAGCGATTTCAAGAGCATTGTTTCCGACCGGCTGCCGGACTACAACGCCACCTCGGGCGCGGAAAATTCCTGGACGGTTGCGATGAAGGCGCAGAACCTCGCCGATTTAAAGAACCGCGCGGTCACCCAGGCCATCGAGACAATACGCAATCGAATTGACCAGCTTGGCGTCAACGAGCCGGTGATTCAGGAGCATGGCCTGGGTCAGTACCAGATTCTCGTTCAGCTTCCGGGCGTGTATGTTGACGCGCGCGTCAAGGAAATCATGCAATCCACGGCGATGCTTGAAATCAAGCAATCGCTCGACGGACCGAAATCGTACCCAAGCCAAGAGGCGGCCTTGCAGGCGCACGGTGGTGTGCTGCCTCCGGACGCGGTCCTGATGGCTGGGAAAAGCATCGGTTCACGCAATACCGAAGGAGGCGAATCCTGGTACGTGATCTCTCGGGCCTCGGCCGTGACCGGTCGCGATCTTCGTGACGCGCAAACCGGCACCGACGAAAATGGCCAGCCGGAGGTCAAGTTTGTCCTTACCGGGGACGGTGGCCGCAAGTTCCAAGCCTTTACCTCCGCTCATATTGGCGATAGCTTGGCGGTTGTGCTCGACAACAAAGTGCAGGAAGTGGCGGAGATCAAAAGCGCCATCAGTGACAACGGCGTCATCACTGGCCGCTTCACCCAGCAAGAGACTCAGGACCTATCGATGACGCTGCGTTCCGGCGCTCTGCCGGCTGGAATCAAGTATCTCGAAGAGCGCACGGTCGGGCCATCGCTCGGCGCCGATTCGATTCGTTCGGGGGTGCGCGCGGCCATTTACGGCATGCTCGCCGTCCTTATCTTTATGCTGGTCTATTACCGCTGGGCGGGCGTGAATGCCGATATCGCGCTGATACTGAATCTGGTCATCCTGCTTGGGTTCATGGGCTACTTCGGAGCGGTGCTGACGCTGCCGGGCATTGCCGGTGTGATCCTGACGGTTGGTATGGGCGTGGATTCGAACGTCCTGATTTTTGAGCGCATCCGGGAGGAACTGAGGAACGGCAAGACGCCGCCCTCGGCCGTGGAACAGGGATTCCACCACGCCTTGATCACCATCATTGATACCCACGTTACTACCATGGTGTCCGCCTTGATTCTGTTTCTCTTTGGAACGGGGCCGGTCAAGGGCTTTGCTACGACGCTGTTCTTTGGCTTAGCCGCCAATCTGTTTACGGCGGTGTTTGTATCGCGAGTGATTTTTGATTGGGTTTTGAGCCGGAAGCAGCGCGGCGAGGCGTTAAGTATCTAGGCAGTCGTTGGTCGATGGTCGATAGTCGTTCGCGAAGTTCAAACGAACGATGCAGCCCGAACGACCAGCGACTAACGACCAACGACTGATTTTTGAAGGGATCGAAAGAAGCGTGGAATTTTTTAGAAATACAAACATCGATTTCCTCGGGAAAAAGTGGTATTTCCTGACCTTCTCGCTGATCTTCAGCGTGGCCGGAGTGCTTTCCATGGCGTTCTGGCATGGCATTCCGCTGGGTGTCGACTTCCGCGGCGGAACGCTGGTCTACGTGAAGTACGGACACACTCCCGATCCATCCGCCATCCACTCCGAGATCGAGCGCGCCGGCTTGAAGAATGCCCGCGTTCAACGGTACGGACAAGCCGCCAATAACGAAGTGCTGATCGCCCTCGATATTCAGGAGACCAGCGAACAGGCCCTTGACAAGGGTAAAACCCAGATTATTCAGGCGCTCGAAAGCCACGCCACCCCGGGCAAGCAGGATCTCAACAACTCCAGCTCCCTGGTCATCGCGAATTATCTTTTGGAGAAGGACCCGCTCCACCTCGGATCAGGCAGCGACGCCAACCCGCGCTACACCGCTATAGCGCAGGCCATTGTGGACTATCGCGACAAGGTAAAAGGCGGCGTGCTCGGCTCGCTTTCCAACGATGAGTTGAAGAGCGTAGCCGACCCGGCAACGGTCGCCTCGCTTCAGGACAACTTCTTCGTCTCGGATTTTGGCATCCGCAACGTCGAGATCGTCGGGCCGCAAGTTGGACAGCAGCTCCGCAAGCAAGCCATCCTGGCCACCCTTTATTCGCTGGCCGGGATGCTGGTTTACCTCGCGCTACGCTTCGAATGGATCTACGGTGTGGCCGCAGTTTTGACGGTCTTCCACGACACTTTGATTACGGTGGGCGCGTTCTCGCTGTTGAACTGGGAAATATCACTGACCGTGATCGCCGCCATTTTGACCCTGATTGGATATTCCAATAACGACACCATCGTCGTGTTTGACCGCATCCGGGAAAACATCAAGCTGCTGCGGCGGGAGAAGCTGGCCGACATCGTCAACAAAAGTATTAATCAGACTTTAAGCCGAACTATCTTGACAGCGGGCCTGACTTTCCTTACCGTGCTTGCTCTGTTTCTTTTCGGCGGCGAGGTGTTGCATGCTTTCAGCTTCGCCCTGGTAATCGGAATCCTGATCGGGACGTATTCGTCGATCGCGATTGCCGCACCGATTCTGGTTGCCTACCAGGAATGGCGGGGCGAGCGGGGCAAGAAGCCGATTTCCATGCCGCTACGGCCCGGTAGCAGCCCGACGCAGCCGAAGGAAAAGGTTAAGGTTTGAAATTGGGCCATGTGGCTTAAACAGATTGGTTTGCGGTATCGAGGCGCTAAAAGGGCCTAATTTCGAACAACTTACGGCTTGCTAAAGCGTTGTACTGATGTACAAAACGTGAGTTTTTCAGCAAACTGTTTAGTTTGGGTGGCTTAAATCATTGACCTGACCTCAGAAGCAGGAGTTTCGCAGAGGCGAGGGTTTTAAAGACCGGGAGCAAAGAGGATGCGGTCGGTGTCTAAGTTCTCGTAGAGGTCTGATGTAGGAGAAGCCTATGTTTGAAGACAGCCTCATTGAGTCAGGCAACAAGCTGAAAACCAAGCGGTTGGGGACCACCGTTTTGTCCTTCCTGCTGCAAGTCGGCCTCATCGGGATCCTGATCCTGATCCCGCTGATTTATACCGACGCGCTGCCCAAGGGGAACCTGATGACCTTCCTGGTAGCGCCGCCACCACCGCCACCGCCGCCGCCCCCTCCAGCGGCCGCCGTTAAGGTGGTGAAGATCCAGAGCGAAGTCATCAACGGCCAGTTGCGTACCCCGACCAAGATCCCAAGCAAAGTTCAGATGATCAAAGAAGAGGAAGCGCCCCCGGATCTGGGCGCCGGCGGCGTCCCGGGCGGTGTCCCGGGCGGCATTCCGGGAGGCTCGACGGGCGGCGTAATGGGCGGTATTCTCAGTTCGGCCAACGCCGCTATTCCGAAAGTCGCGACTCCGCAGCGCGTTCGCGTTTCGTCGGGTGTTTCGACCGGTCTTTTGATCAAGAAGGTTACGCCCAACTATCCGCAACTGGCAAAGCAGGCCCGCATTCAGGGATCGGTTGTGCTGCAGGCGGAAATCAGCAAAGAGGGTACGATTCAGAACCTGCAGTTGATTAGCGGACACCCCATGCTGGCGCCGGCGGCGATCGAGGCCGTGAAACAGTGGCGTTATAAGCCATACCTGCTCAATGGCGAGCCGGTGGCGGTGGAGACGCAGGTGGTTGTGAACTTTAGCTTGTCCGGAGGCTAGACTCTCCGGGCCGGCTTTTGTCGTAGTTAAGTTTGTGGCGGTTTAAAGCCCTCCCCGTCCCACCTTTTCCCGAGACGGGAGACCATGGGTGGTTTTACACCCGGGGGCAATTCTGCCCAGTTTGGTTTTCTTGCATCAAAGGGTAGATCGGGCCGCGGGTTTTGATCCGCGCTGTTTTTTGGCAAGGCGCCGGGGCGCTGGTTTCGTGTAGAGACGCGGCTTGCCGCGTCTCCTGCCCCAGATTGAGACGGGGCAAGCCCCGCCTCTACAGGGAAGAAGGAATTTAGGAAACGGTTAGAAACGAGTTCGAAACAGTTCTGAGGAGGAAAGCAACTCATGGTAGTGAATCTGGCAGCAGTCGCACTCTGTAATTTCCATCTTTTCGCCGCCTGGCTCTTTGACGAGAGCTCGGTCGGTTGGGACCCGATTTCGCTCTGGAAGCAGATGGGTCTTCTGGCGAAGGTCGTGGTTATCATTCTGTTCATCATGTCGGGGTGGTCGATCGGCGTGATGATTGACCGTTGGATGGCTTTCAACGCCGCCCGCAATCAGTCCCGCTCGTTCGCTCCCGCGGTTGCTGGAGCGTTGCGCGAAGGCAAGATTGACGAAGCGATCAAAGTCGCCGAGCGCAACAAGAAAAGTCACCTGGCGAAGGTGGTCACCGCGGGCCTGATGGAATTCAAGGCCCACCAGGATAGCCCGGGTGAAATTCCTGGCGAGACCATTGAAGCTTCCAAGCGTGCGCTGGAGCGCACCGAAGCCATCGTGCATGCCGAACTGAAGCGCGGCTTGGGCGGTCTGGCGACAATCGGTTCGACGGCTCCCTTCGTGGGACTGTTCGGAACGGTGGTCGGCATTTTGAACGCCTTCAACGGTATCGCGAAGGAAAAGGCAACCGGCCTGGCAGCGGTCGCGGGCGGTATTTCCGAAGCGCTTGTGACTACCGCAGTCGGCCTGTTCGTGGCGATTCCGGCCGTCATGATGTTTAACTATCTGACCGGTCGCGTGGAAGCGTTCGACGTGGAGATGGATAACTCCTCGAGCGAACTAATCGATTACTTCCTGAAGCGCCGGAGCATGCGCCGGTCGTAATTAGCGTAGGCAGAGGGTTGCACCCATGAGTTGCTGAGCGATGGAGGGACGGGCGTCTCGCCCGTCCAGCCGGGCGGGGACGTCCGGCACTCCATCGAGCAATTTCGGGGTCGGTCGGGTCAGGCACAAACGCAGGAGACAGAATTCCATGTCATTAGCAAAGCGAAACGAAGCGGCGAACGTCACCTCCGACATCAACGTCACACCGATGGTGGACGTGATGCTGGTGCTGCTCATCATCTTCATGGTGGTCACGCCCATGTTGCAACACGGTGTCCCGGTGGACATGGCCAAAGTCAATAACCCCACGGCTATGCAGGATGCCGACAAGGAAGACGCGCTGCTGGTTGCCATCACTCGCGATGACAAGGTCTTCTTCGGGACGGATCCCATCAAGGTGGATGAACTGACGCAGAAGATTAAGGATAAGTTGGCGAACCGGACCGACAAACGGGTCTTTCTCAAGGCTGACATGCGGGCGAAGTTCGGCTGGGTAGTCGAAGTTGTGGACAATGTTCGCGCGGCCGGCGTGGATCAACTCGGCCTTTTGACGGACCAAAAGAAGGCTGGAACCCTTGCCCCACCGCCGGGCACCACTCCACCAGTACCCGCAGGCGGGCAATAGTTACGCAGTAGCAATACAGGAGATCGATTATGGGTATGGCAATGGGCTCCAAAGGGGGCCAGAACGCGAACATGAACGTCACGCCGCTGATTGACGTGCTGCTGGTGCTGCTGATCATTTTCATGGTGATCACGCCGCTGACGCCCAAGGGTTTGGAGGCGTTGGTGCCCCAGCCCCCGCCGCCCAATCAGAAACAACAGCCACCCACTCCCGATCGCACCATCGTGGTGCAGTTGATTGATCACGGTGCGGGCAACACTCCGGGACTCAAGATTAATCAGGACGAGGCTACTTGGGAGACTTTGCAGGGCCGTTTGGAAGATATTTTCAAAACCCGCGCCGAAAAGGTCATGTTCGTGAAGGGCGATGACAATGTGCCCTTCGCCGACGTCGCCAGCGTCATTGATATCGCGCATTCGGCCGGCGTCGACAAAGTTGGCTTGATCACAGCCAAAATCGAAGCGGGCGGCTAGAGACTCCGAGCAATGAGGCGGAAGGCGGCGAGGCTCCAATTCTGATCAGGCACCTCTCGCACCGTCCTCGGCTTAGGTTCTTACACTCCGCCGCAAGGAGATTCACAAAGCAATGAAAACGACTCAAAAGCTCATTGTGGTTTTCGCCGCCGCGCTGGTGATACTCTCCGGCACTGGCTGCAACAAGCTTAAGGCGCGTGACCATCTCAACAAAGGTGTGCAGGCGTACAAGAACTCCAAGTTCGAGCAGGCGATTGACCACTTCCAGCAGGCCGTCGCCCTCGACCCCTCACTTATCAATGCCCGCCTGTATCTGGCCACAGCCTTTGCTCAGCAGTACATTCCGGGCGCCGATACTCCCGAGAACAACCACTATGGCGAGCAGGCGATTGAGCAGTACAAGCAAGTGCTGCAGGTTGATCCCAGGAACATCAACAGCATCAAGGGCATCGCCTATCTCTATTTGCAGATGAAGAAATTTGACCTGGCCAAGGAGTATTACAAGAAGGCTTCCGAGGTCGATCCCAACGACCCCGAGCCTTATTATTCGGTCGCCGTCATCGACTGGACGCAAGCCTACGTGCCGCGTCAGGAAGAGCGTGCCAAGCTCGGCATGAAGCCCGATGAGTCCCTGCCTGCCAAGGACAAGAAGGTCTGTGCCACCATTCGAGAGAAAAATACCGCCAACGTTCAGGAAGGTATCGATAACCTGAACAAGGCGATCCAGCTTCGTCCTGATTACGACGATGCCATGGCCTACCTGAACCTGATGTACCGGGAACGCGCCGATGTCCAGTGCGACGACCCGGCAGCCCGCGCCGCCGATCTGAAGACCGCCGACGAGTGGGTCGACAAAACCATGGCCACCAAAAAAGCCAAGGCAGAAAAACAGCCCGCCGGCGGAATTGTCATGGATCAGAACAAGTAAATTTTTGCTCGTATGGGGACGGGGCTTTTGCCCCCGTCCCAGCCGTGCGGGGCGCCCGGCTCTCTACCACCAAGCCCACATCGATACCAGCACACACCCTCCACTCCCACAGGTAGAATCAGTGCGGCAGCATACGTCCAGCTACACATGTTCAAGAAGATTCTGATCGCCAACCGGGGAGAGATCGCGGTCCGCATCATTGCCGCCTGCCGCGAAATGGGCATCGCCACCGTCGCCGTCTATTCCGACGTCGACCGCGCCGCACTCCATGTCCGTAAGTCCGTCGAGGCCTACTCCATCGGCCCGGCTCCGGCCGCCGAGTCTTATCTTCGGATGGAGAAGATCCTCGACGTAGCGAAACGCTCTGGCGCCGAGGCCATCCATCCCGGCTACGGCTTCCTCTCGGAAAACGCGAAGTTCGCACAAGCGTGCGCCGATGCGGGCGTGAAATTTATCGGGCCAACTCAGCACGCCTTGGAAATGATGGGTTCGAAAACCCGCGCCCGACAGGAGATGGAAAAAGCCGGAGTGCCCGTTATTCCTGGAACCTCTCGCGGTCTCGTTTCTCCGGAAGAAGGCGAAGAAGTTGCCGCGCGCATCGGCTACCCGGTGATGCTGAAAGCCGCGGCCGGCGGCGGCGGCAAGGGGATGCGCCTGGTGCGCACGAGCGGGGAGCTTCGTTCCGCTCTCGAATCCGCCCAGAGCGAGGCGCAGCGTTCTTTCGGTGACAGCGAAGTCTATATCGAAAAGGCGATCGTCAACCCGCGCCACATCGAGATGCAGGTGCTGGCTGACGAGCACGGCAACACCGTCTGGCTCGGCGAGCGTGAGTGTTCCATCCAGCGTCGCCACCAGAAAGTTCTCGAGGAGGCGCCTTCGCCGGTCGTCGATCCCGACATGCGCCGGCGCATGGGCGAAGTTGCCGTCAAAGTCGCGCAGGCGGCCAACTATACCAATGCCGGCACCGTCGAGTTCCTCGTCGATCAGCAAAAGAATTTCTACTTCCTCGAAATGAATACGCGCCTGCAGGTGGAACATCCGGTCACCGAGTTGACCACGGGACTCGATCTCGTGCACCTGCAAATCCGGATCGCTGCCGGCGAGAAGCTGTCCTTCGCCCATTCTGATGTGGAGATGCGCGGGCACGCCATCGAGTGCCGCATCTACGCCGAAGACCCCGATAACAATTACTTCCCGAGCCCCGGCAGGATCACGTTGCTGCTCGAACCCTCAGGGCCGGGAATCCGTCGCGATAGCGGCATGTACGAAGGCTGGAGTGTTCCCATGGATTATGATCCCCTGCTCGCCAAACTGATCGGCTACGGAAGCGACCGGGAGCAAGCGATCCTGCGGCTCCAGCGAGCGCTCGGCGAATATTTCGTGGGTGGCATCAAGACCAACATTTCTCTGTTCCAGCGCATCCTCCGCGATGCCGATTTTCAGGAGGGAAAACTCGATACCGGATATCTGGATCGCTTGCTCGCGAAAGGCAGCGCCGCGATTACGTCGGACGCACTCGCGCGGGATACAAAAGCGCTGGAGTCGATCGCTGCGATTGCCGCCGGAATGTTTGCCGTGCTTGACCCAGCCACGCCCGGTAGCAAGAACGGCGACACCGGTGGGCCAGCTGCGATTCCGTCCAATTGGAAAAGGAAAGGACGCTCGGAAGCTCTGCGCTGATCTCATGGTTTATGAAGTCATGGTGGACGGTAAGCTACACCGGCTGGAGCTTGAAACAGCCGCAGGCGGATGGGAGTGCCGCCTGGACGGGCGACCGATCCACATAGATGCGGTGATCACGCGCGGCGATGTTTTGTCGCTGTTGGTCGATGGCCACTCATACGAAATTAAGCGCGAGCAGACTGCCACCGATCTCCATATGTGGGTAGGCAGTACTTGCTTCGCGGTCGAGTTGCGCGATCCGCGCGCCTTGCGTTCGCGTAACAAGAATGCCGGAGACGAAAAGGGCGCCAGGAAAATTTTCGCACCCATGCCCGGACGCGTCGTGCGTCTGCTGGTCGCAGAAAATTCCGAAGTCGAAGCCGGCCAGGGCATCGTCGTAGTCGAAGCGATGAAGATGCAGAACGAAATCAAGTCGCCAAAAAAGGGGATGGTGAGAAAGATATTGGCGACGCCAGGCGCGGCGGTGAACCCCGGCGACGTCTTAGCCATTGTGGAATGAAATTGAAGAGACGGGCGTCTCGCCTGGCGGGGACGCCCGGCTCTCCACCAACGGCCCAAACCGTCCACAGCCCCAGCACCTACGTCATCTCAAACCAGTTTCTCCCGGCGCGTACCATGGAAAGCAGCGGAAGTTAGTGACGGCGGAGGTGTCTTCATGAAGCTACAGTGGATCATCAGTCTCGCGACCCTGGCAATCTCGATTCTTACGCTCGTCCTAGTCTTAAAACGCCCCGCGCCGCTTGCGCCCGCGGCAGAGCCCGCCGCGGCTGCCGCCAACGCGCAGTCTTTCCAGGAGAAGGTGAACCAGCTCGTGCAGCCCCGGATGCTCGGCGAAGGTGAGAGCGAAGTGCGCATGAGTTCCGGCGAAGTGTCGGCTGCGCTCGCGCAAGCTGCCGGCCTGCTGCCCTCGGCTACGTCCGCGAATACTTCCACCAGTTCATCTTCGGCGAACCCTCCCTCCGCCAGCGGTTCGATGGAGTTTCCCGGCGCGGTTCCCAATATTAGGGATTATCAGGTCTCCATGGATGGAGACATCGTTCGCGGTCAATTTCTCACCCAGATCGCCGGCAAAGACGTATACCTCACTCTAGCCGGACATCTCGGTTCCAAAGATGGTTACGCCACGTTCGATGCCACCGAGGTCAAGGTCGGAGATCTCTCAGTGCCGGCGTCGATGGTCAACGAAGTGTTGCAGAAAAAACTCGCCGAGCAGCGCGATCAGCTCAAGCTGCCCAACAACGTGAAAGATCTCAAAGTCGAAAACGGCGAGCTGGTGTTCGTGGAGAAATAAGTTCAGAAGAAATAGGGGCGCCATCAGAGGCGCGGCCGAGCTGCGCTCGGCTTGGACCCTTCGACTCCGCTCAGGGCAGGCTCGCGAGGGCGCCTGTCCCCGTACGAACCAATCACCCTGCAGAAAATGCCGAACGCCTACAAAAACATCTGCTTGTAAAGAAAAATTTGCCCAGCATGCTACACGAAGGGTTCCTTTCGACAGAGTCTTCTAATGTCCAACTAATCTCTTTCTAACCGTGTCCGTTTCAAATCGACGGTATGACGAGTTTCCCGATCCCGCACAACTATGCTGACCACATCCTGGTGGCCAGTCCGAGCAATGTGGTGCGCCAGCGCGTCCTCGAGAGTCTACGTTCCCCCGTCCGACGGTTCGAACAGGCCACTGGAGGAGCCGAAGCCTTGGTCCATTTGGAGAGCGGCTTCTGGCAGGTGCTGTTTCTCGATCGCCGCCTGCCCGACCTCGACGCCGAGGAACTCAGCCAGACCGTCCGGCAGCGTTTTCCCGGAATCGAAGTCGTCCTGCTCGATCCGGAAAGCGATGCCGGACCCAATGGGGCGGTGACGAAGGAAGACCTCCTTCCGGAAATGTCGCCCGCGCTATCCCAGGTCAAGGACAAGCACAAAGACGAAAACAAGAATAAGGACGAGCACGAAGACAAGCTTCTGCCCGCAGCGGGCATCCCCCACTCCATTCTCGAAGACCCATTGCCCGGCATGATCAGCAATTCGCGCATTATGCAGCCGGTGTATCGTCTGGCGCGCCTGCTTGCGCCCCGCAACACAACTGTCCTGATTACCGGCCCGACCGGCTGCGGCAAAGAAATCGTCGCCCGCGCCATTCATCATTTGAGCCCGCGCTCCGCGCGTACTTTCGCAGTCGTCAATTGTGCGGCGATTCCGGAGACCCTGCTCGAAGCCGAACTCTTCGGATACGCGCGCGGCGCTTTCACCGGAGCCATGCAATCGTATGCGGGAAGAATCCAGGCGGCGCAGGGAGGCACACTGTTCCTCGATGAAATCGGCGAAATGCCGTTGAGCCTCCAGCCCAAGCTGCTGCGTTTTCTGGAGCAGAAAGAACTGCAGCGCCTGGGCAGCGCCGAAGTTGTGCGCGTGGATGCCCGCGTCATTTCGGCCACCAACGCGCACCTGCTGACTCTCGTACGGGAAGGAAGATTCCGCGAAGACTTGTACTATCGCCTCTGCGCTTTCCCCATCGAAATTCCGCCGTTGCGCGATCGGACCGAAGACATTGCGCCACTGGCCGCGCACTTTCTCGCAAAATTTGCCGCGCCGCTGGCCGCGCCGGAATTCTCCGCCGAGGCGCTGCAACTGCTGAAGACGCAGCTCTGGGCCGGCAACATCCGCGAACTGCAGAACGTGATCGAACGCGCGCTGATTCTTTCCGAAGACGAGGCGGTGATTCGCCCGGAGCATCTTTTGCTCGCGGATACCAGCTTTCGCAGTGCGCGCGAGGGTTACAGACCGAACGCATCCCGCCGGTAGAGATGAATCTTGCCTCGCTGCCGGAGACGCGGCAAGCCGCGTCTCTACGGGAAATCGGACCGCTTCAGTAACCCGATTCGGCGAGCGATAGGTCGTCTTCATCCGTACCCGGCATGAGAGCGCTCTAAGGCAATTTATGCCGGGCTGGCATCGCCGTTGCAGGGTGATCTTCATGTCCTCCTCTTTTTCAACCCCACGAGATCCGGCGTGGGACGTCGACCATCCGCTGGCCCGCGCCTTTGCATCGTTTCCCCATCATCGACGTCATGCTCGGAGGGGAAGGCAAGAGCACCGAAATTACGCGCGACATCACCGAGATCGAAGAACAGGTTCTCGAAGGCGTCATCCGCATCATGTGCCGTGAGCTGCAAACCAGTTGGCAGGCGATTTCGCTCCAATTCAATTTCGGCGCGCGCCAGCAGATCCTGCAGACCCCGCGCCTGATGCCTCCCGATGAAAAAAATCTTTGTCTCAGCTTCGAAATCAAAATGTCGGAAACCCGCGGTACCCTCAACCTGGCCGTCCCCGCCGTGGTTTCCAATGCCTTGCTCAGAAAAATTGCCGCCGACTTCAGATACCAGCGCCCCCGCGGTCCCGTCGAAGCCCGCCTCCAGATTCAGAAAAAGCTGCTCAACTGTTTATTCCCCGTCGAACTCTCCGTGCCCGGCTTGCAAGTGCCTTTGCAGAACCTAACCGATCTCGCTCCCGGCCACTTGCTTCTTTTTTCCAAGGACGCCTCTGGCCCGGCGGTCATGATGCTCGGTGATGTTCGTCTATGTTCAGCCACCCCGGTACGCATTGGCGCCCGCCGCGCTGCCCGCGTCCTCTCTCTAGACGCCCCGCTTCCAGCCGCAGGTGAAGTATGACCAATGTTCCTGAGTCCGGCGTTCCCGAGACCAACGTTCCCGAGACCAAGGTTTCCGACACTCCCGCCACAAACCCGACCCCCGAACGTCAAGCCGAACCACAAGCCGAAACTCGCCCGGAACTTCGCCCCGAACTCCGCAATTGGTGCGAAGCCTGGCAGACCTGTCTCCAGAACGTGCTCTCACAAGTTTCCGGAACTGCGCCCGGAAAATCCGCCGTCTTCGAAATTGCTTCCCAACCCCTGCCTGTCGCCGATTTCGACGTGTGGTATACGGTCGTTGCCGGAGGCGCCGTCCATGGCGAGATGACCCTTCGGCTGCCTGCCGCTTCCGGCACCCGCCTCGCCCAGAAATTCCTGGGTGAAAGCGAGTCCGCCGCTTCTGAAGGCACCACCGCCAGAAAAATCACTCTGGAGAACGAGCAAGCTCTGGAAGAACTCCTGCGCCAGATTGTCGGCCTTGCCGCCACCGCCCTCGCCGCGACCGCCGGCGGCGAAGTCCAACTCCATCTCGCCGCCTCAGCCGCACCTTCGTGGTCCTCGGACGCCGTCGTCTGCCTCCAAACCAGGAACGAAGCTGGTGCTTCCATCTCCGTCGAAATTCAGATTAGTCCCGCGCTCGCTGCCGAGCTCCAGCCGCGTGCGCAGCCCATGGCCGCCGCACAAATATCGGCACAACCATTGCTTGTGTCATCCACCTTGCCGCCGCCTTCCTCCAGTTACGGCCGCCTCATGGATGTCGGGCTCGACGTCAAGCTCCGATTCGGCACCCGCCGCATGTTGCTGCGCGACGTGCTCGCCCTCAGCGCCGGCGTCGTCGTCGAACTCGACAACACTCTGCATTCACCCGTGGATCTCCTGCTTGACGGGCGCCTCATCGCCCAGGGCGAAGTCGTCATCGTCGACGGCAAATACGGATTGCGTATCACCGACGTGGTTGATCCTGTAGCTGCCGCTGGATCTCCCGTCTGATTTCCATCGTCTGATTTTGTTTGAGAATGATTGCCCAGGAATGAATTGCCTATGACAGACTTTCTGAAGCCGCTAACCCGGTTCGCCAACCGGATCAAGCGCTACAACTTCGAATCCGCGCAGTCCCCTTGCGCGCTCGTTTCCTGCTCGGGCGCGCGAACGCTCTGGCAACGCCTCCGCCGCCGCCAGGGAGCCTTCCTCCAGGCGCCTTCTATTGCCAGCCCCAATGCCTGGAGACCGCTCTCATCAGCCAACTCTCCCACCTGCGCGTGATGGCTCCATCGCCGCAGCCCCCAAACCGCATTCCCCTCGGGCTCCTCATGGTCGCCCGCGGCAAGCTCACCTTCGCAGAAGTCCGCGCCGCCCTCGAAGCACAACGCCGCGCCCGCTATGGAAAAATCGGTGAGTGGATCGAAAAACTTGGATTTGCCACTGAACAGGAGGTCACCACCGCCCTTGCACTGCAATGGGGATGCCCCGTCGCAACTTCATTCGATCTCTCCACCGTCCAGTCTCTGCGCAACATTCCGCTTCCCATCCTCGAAGCGTTTCAGATGCTGCCCCTCAATCACATTGCCGCCACCAACACTCTCTACCTCGCCTTCGGAGAACGCGTCGATCACGGCGCTCTCTACGCCGTCGAAAAAATTCTCGCTTGCCGCACCCAGCCCTGCGTTGCCGGTCGCAAAAGCATCGCCTCCCAACTCGACTCCATGAGGCAACTGCCCCACCCCAGCGACGTGGAATTCGGACCCATGAACGACCTCGCCGAAATGGCGCGCATCGCCTCCAGCTATGCCGCCCGCCTGAGTCCCGAAGCAGTTCGCCTCAGCCGCATCGGGCGATTCATCTGGCTTCGCCTCGATGTCCGTGCCGATGTCCGTGCCGAACTCCGCACCAACACCAACGCACGTTCCAAGCCGCGCCCCATGGCCACCAACGTTGTGTTCCGCTTGTCAACCGACTTCACTCGTCCCTTCCCCTCAACCCGCCCCTTCCGCCAACTCATCCCCGCCCCTCAACCACGAACCATGTAGGGACGTCTCGGCGGTGAAAACGCTTCCGACTCTCTACAGCGTCCGCTTAAACAGCGGCACCGCCAACGCCAGCGTCACCACCGCAAATATCGACAGATAAATCATGTCCGGAATGATCGCCGACAGCCCCGCTTCTTTCAGCAGCAGCGACTTGAATCCATGCACCGCATACGTAAACGGATCCACCTTTGCAATCGCCCGCAGCCACGCCGGAAACGCTTCCACCGGATAGATCGATCCACTTGGGAAAAACAGGAGCGTATTCAGAATCCCGAAAATCGCCCGCGGCACCAGGGGATCCTCGATCCGCACCATCATCAAGAACATCATCGTGTTGAATGCTACCGAGGTCAGCGCGATCATCACCAATAGCCCCAGAATCGTCGCCGGACTGAATATCGTCCCCACTCCCGACGCCAGCGACCCGACCACCGTAATCACCACCCCGGTCATCACCGCCTTGATCGCTCCCGCCCCGTTCAACCCAAACACCAGCTCCGACTTCGTGATCGGAGTCACGAGATATCCCTCATGCACGCCGCGCGCCTTGTCGTCGATATACAGCATCCCGCCGCCGATCATTACCGACACGAACATCGCCAGCGTGATCGATCCCGGCAGCAGATACTTCATGTACTCGATATAGGGATACAGTTCCACCACCTCCAGCGCTGTCTGCTGCAACAGCCGCGGCGACACGTCGGGCTGGTTCAATGCGTTCGTCACTTCGGTCATCTTCTCTTCGAACGTCGAACTCATAAAGTTGTCGCTGTTGTCCACGATCAGCGCGATCCGCGGATGATTCTTCTCGTACACCATCTTCGAATACTGCGCCGGAATAATCACCGCTCCCTGAATCTTCCCGTTGCGCACGTCCTCCCGCGCTTGCACTTCGTTGTCATAAGGGACGGCCACAAACGTCCCCGCATTCGCCCGTACCGCGTCGAAGGCTTCCTTGATCCGGATCGCCTGCGTCCCATGATCCTCATCCACGACTCCCATCTTCGCTTCGCGAATTTTTCCTCCAAACGCATTTCCCAATATGATGAGCTGCACCAACGGAAAAATCATCGACGCCATCATCAGTGCCGGCGACCGGAAGAACTTGCGCATCTCGCGCTCAATAATCGCCATCATTCGGTTCATGGTTGCAACCCCGGTCTCTGCGGCATCGTGAACGCATGCGCCTTCACCAGTTCATCGCGTAATTGCCGCCCCGTGTAGTGGACAAACACATCGTCCAACGTAGTGTTCTGGACGGTTAAAGTCTTCAGCGGCACGCCCGCTACCACCGCCATTTCTACCAGGTCCGTCGTCGTGCCCGAGCCATTCGCCGTCAGCACCCGGAACATGCCCGCGCTTTCGTTCTGCACCGACGTTACTCCTGGCAATCCCCGCAGCCGCTCTTCCCAATCGGCCGGCGGATTCTCGAAGTGCGCCTCAATCACGTTCGATCCCGGCACGCTCGCCTTCAACGCCTCCGGAGTATCCAGCGCCACCAGCTTTCCGTGATCCACGATCGCGATCCGATTGCACAGCCGGTCCGCTTCGTCCATGTAGTGCGTCGTGATTAGGATCGTTAGCTTGCGCTTCGACTTAATGTTAGTCAGCATCTCCCACACCGCAACACGCGATACCGGATCGAGGCCTGTGGTCGGCTCGTCCAGAAAAAAAATCTTCGGACTATGCACCAGCCCCCGGGCAATCTCCAACCGCCGCCGCATCCCGCCCGACAGAGTCTTAGTCTGCGCTCCTCGCCACTTAGTAAGGTCCACCGTCTCCAGTAACTCGGCAATCGCCTCTTTGCGCAGCTTGGCAGGGACGTCATACAACTTGGCGTAAATATTCAGATTCTCTTCCACCGTCAAATCCAGATCGCTGGTCAAAGCCTGTGGAATTACGCCAATAGTTCGCCGCACCGCATCCGGATCCCGAGCCACATCATGTCCTTCTACCCGCACCGTCCCGGCCGTGATCGGAATCAGCGTCGTCATCATCCGGATCAAGGTCGATTTCCCCGCCCCATTTGGCCCCAGCAGCCCGAAAATTTCACCCTCCTTCACCGCGAACGAAACATCGTCCACCGCCGTGAACGTCCCATATCGCTTAACGATATGCTCCACCGCAATCGCATTAGGAGCGTTCGCCGCGATCTCGGTCCGCCCGTTAAACTCTGAAGGCGCAATTCCTCCGCCGTTAGTCTTGCTCACTTCCATCCCCGTTCTCCCTGTGCTCGTGTGGCGACGGTACTCTGCCCCGTCCAGCCGGGCAAAGCCCGGCAGCGCTCGACTACTTCCCCGCCGCCTCTACGTTCCCCTTCAACTGGTCCGGACTCACCAGCACTTCCGCGGTCATCCCCGGCACATACGCCCCCTTCGGGTTTTCCAGCCGCACCTTTAACGAGATCGTCCGTATGTCCCGCTTCCGCCGTCCCACATCGCGTTGCGTTGCAAAATCCGCCTCCGCCGCCTTGTAGAAGACTCTCCCCGGAACCACGGTCCCTCCCGGCAGCCGCACCCGCAGCGTGTCCCCGAGTCCAATATGATCGGCGTCCGTCTCCGGAATCGATGCCAACACCCACGTGTCGCTGAAATCCACCACTGTCACGATGGCCTGCCCCGCATTCACCACTTCGCCTTCGCGTGCCGCTCGCACGAGCACCGTCCCTGAAACCGGTGAATAAATCTTCGTGTATCCCAGCCGCACTTCGGCTTCCTTCAACTGCGCCACCGCGTTATCCACCTGCGCCCGTGTCGATGTCACGGTACTTTGCGCCGCCGTCGCCTGATTGGTCCGTGCGATCGCTGAATTCAAATCCGCCTGCCCCGCCGCCACCTGGTCCTTCAGCGCTTGCACACTCGCCTGTTGCGCCTTCAGATTCATCTCCGCCTGCACCTTCTCCTGCTCTGACGCTACACCCGCCTGCGCGAGCCCAATCGTCCGCCGGCTGTCGCTCTCGATCCGGGCCAAAGTCGCCTCCGCCTGCGCCAATTGCGCCCGCGCTGCCTGCAGCCGCGCCTGCGAATTCGCCACATCTCCAGATGTTGACCCTTTCGTCGATTGCCGCGTGTATTCGCTCTCGCTGACTTTAGACCGCATACTCGCAATCGTCGCCGCCGCCGCGTGCTCCTGAGCCTCCAGTTCCGACGGATCCAGCACCGCAATCCGATCCCCTTGCTTGACCTGCGTTCCCTCTTCCACCAGCAGCTTCATAATCCGCCCCTGAATCTGCGGACTCACCACGATCTGGTTCGCATCCACTGTTCCCACCAGCACCAGGTCTTTCCCTCCCGGCGTGGAAAAAAAGTAGTACCCGGAAGCAATCGCCAGGATGACCGCCAGCACAATCAAAAATTTATTCCGCGCACTCATTTAAATCTCCTTACTACCAGTTGCGTGGGGACGGGCGCCCTCGCGAACTCGCCCTGAGCGTCGAAGGGTCCAAGCCGGGCAAAGCCCGGCAGCGCCGTTGACAGCAACCCTCCCTCTGCCTCTCACGGCGCTCACCTGACAAACAGCGCCGCCGTTATAAAATCCAGAACAAACGCCCGCCGCTCCCGAATCCGCTCCACCGACAACGGGTCCACCTTCAGCAGCGTCTTCATCAGCGGGGCCGCGCCGAAATAAAAAATAATTACTCCCACCACCGAGGGCAGGAAATCCATCGGATTCACCGCCCGAAATTCCTCCGCCTCAATGCCCTCCCGCAACATATCGGCCAGCTTCCGGAAGATTGGACGGAAATATTCCTTTGCCACCCGCCGCATCCGCGCGCTGCCTGCGCCCGACCGCATCCACTCTGCCTGCACCACTCTCGGAAACCGCGGATTGGCCGCGATGTAATCGAAATACGCCCCCAGATATTCCAGCATCTTCTGCTGCGGCGGCAGTTTGCTGTCGAGCACCGGCATCACCCGCGCCCGCAGTCCGCTGAATACATGGTCCAGCACCGCTTCGTACAATGCGTCCTTGTCTTCGAAGTAGTAATAAAGCAGCGCCTTGTTGACATGCGCCGCCCGCGCGATTGCATCCGTCCGAGCCCCGGCAATCCCATGTTCGGCAAATTCCGTGACCGCTGCCTTCAGAATCGCTGCCCGGCTCTCCTCGGGCTGCCCGCGAGTTCCCAGACGAGGAGTGGGCCGCCCAGCGCCAGCGCGGACCGAGAGACGACCACGGGACCGAGCCGGATCACGAATCGCGGCAGACCTTCTCATATAATTAACTAGTTAGTTAGATTATAGCACCGGATCGGATCGTTTCGCTCAGGGCGAACAAGAGTCTCGGAGGGAAGTGGGCGCAGAAGAAAGCTGGGACAACAAAAGAGGAATGACCAGGGCGAAGAGGCTAAGTGTGGTAGAGCCAACGGCGCGGCCGAGCTTCGCTCGGCTGGACGGCCGAGGGCGGCCGTCCCTACGTGACTCTTTGTTTACCCCAAACCGCCCGCGATTGAAGGCACCAGCAACACCTCGTCGCCGTCCTGGAACGAATATGAAGCGCCGCCCAGAAAGCGAATATCTTCCTCGTTCACATAAATATTCAGAAACCGCCGCGTCTCCCCAGCTTCATCCCGCAAATGGGGCTTCAAGTCGGGGAACTGCTGGTCGAGTTCCGCGAACAGCTCACTGAGATTCGCAGCCGAGCACACAACGCGCGGTGTCCCGGAAGTCAGGCGCCTTAGAGCTGTGGGAATTTGAACGGTGATGCTCATACGAAACCTCCCGGGCAAAAGCCCGTGACGAAGTGTTGTAGAGACGGGGGCTTGCCCCGTCTCGCTTGGATGCGGCGGGAGACGCGGCAAGCCGCGTCTCTACGGGAAATTTGTCTAACGGCCAACGAACGCTGTCTCCACAAACGCCGCCGGCAAACTCGCCGCCTTCGCCGCCAGATACGCCTCGAACTCGCTGAGCTTCGGAGCGATCGGCGTTTCCACTTGATACTTGTCTGCGAGCACGTCGGTGGTCTTCAGTCCGTTGCCCGTAATGCAAAGTACCGTCGTTTCATCGGGCAGGATGCGGTCCTGTTGGATCAGTTTGCGCGCGGTTCCAACTGTCACGCCGCCCGCTGTTTCCGTAAAGATACCCTCGCTCTCCGCCAGCAACTGGATGGAACTGACAACTTCCGGATCGGAAACGTCTTCCGACCATCCACCGCTTTTAGTGATGGCCTTCAACGCGTAATGTCCGTCGGCGGGATTGCCAATAGCCAACGATCGCGCAATCGTCTTCGGACGCTGCGGTTCGATCTCGCTGCTGTACTGTTTGATCGCGGTCGAAATCGGCGAGCAGCCAGTCGCTTGTGCGCCAAAAAATTTCACCGGTTTCGGATCGACCAGTCCCAGGAGAATCAGTTCATCAAACGCTTTCTTGATCTTAGTAATCAAAGATCCGCCCGCCATCGGAACCACGACGTTATCTGGCAATTGCCAGCCCAATTGCTCGGCGATTTCATAGCCCACCGTCTTCGAGCCTTCGGCGTAATACGGACGAAGATTGACGTTCACGAATCCCCAACGATGTTCGTCGGCGATCTGCGAGCACAAGCGATTCACGTGATCGTAGCTGCCGTTGATGCGTACCAGTTCCGCGCCAAACACTTGCGTGCCCAGAATCTTCGCGGGCTCAAGATCCGAAGGAATAAAAATCCAAGCCTTCAAACCTTCACGAGCCGCTTGCGCCGCCACCGAATTCGCTAGATTCCCGGTCGACGAGCAAGCCACAGTATCGAACCCGAAGCTGCGCGCATTTGCGAGCGCGACCGCAACCACGCGGTCTTTGAAGCTCAAGGTGGGCAGGCAGACCGCATCATTTTTAACGAAGAGCCGTCGCGATCCAATTTTTTCGCCCAATCGAGGCGCCGAAACTAGCGGGGTGAACCCAACTGGGAGGGAGGGCTGGAACCCCGCCGCTAGCGGCAGCAGCTCGCGATAGCGCCACATGTTCGGCGCGCGCGAGGCCAACAGGTCGCGCGAAATGCGCGGTCGGAGAGAATCGTAATCGTAGGTTATTTCGAGCGGCGAGAAACAGTCTTCGCAGATGCTGCGCGGCTGGTTGCCCCAGGTCTTGCCGCATTCGCGGCAGCGGAGTTCATACGTGCTCGTCCCCATTGTGCAACTACTTTCTGTGACTGCGGGACGAGCCGGGAAAAATTACCCAGTTAATACAAAACCCCTTTTCCGAATGGGAAAAGAGGCTCGGGAAATGCGAATCAATTTCGCTTACCCGAATCTCATGGTCCCCGTTACCGGGCGAGAGTTGGCACCTGCGATGGAGATATATGATCCCGATCCGGTTGCCGTGGCGTCCTAGGGCTCGTCCCTCAGCCACTCTGCATGAAATTCCGATTTGCTCAAAAACGAGCAAACTTGGATTCAAATACTACAAGCGGCCAGTCAGTCTGTCAAGCGCCCTCTCGGCGCCTTCGGCGCCTCGGCGGTGAACCGTCGGTTAGCGACTGTACCGATTCCGCTTCTTGTCTTCGTGGCGCTCGATGCCGAACTGGATCAGGCGGTCAATCAACTCGGGATACGACACTCCGGTCGCGCCCCACAGCTTCGGATACATGCTGATCGCGGTAAAGCCGGGCATGGTGTTGATCTCGTTTACGAAAATTCGGCGCGATTTAGGATCCATCAAAAAATCGACGCGCGCCAGGCCCGTGCAATCGACTGCTTCAAACGCCGCAACTGCGAGCCTCTGCACCGTTTTCATTTCCGCTTTCGTGATCTTCGCGGGGATCACCAGCTCGGAGCCTTCTGCCAGATACTTCGCGTCGTAGTCATAGAACTCTTTACAGGGAACGATTTCTCCCGCAATCGACGCTTTGGGATCGTCGTTACCGAGCACGGCGCACTCGATCTCGCGCGGTTTATTCTTCTTTCCGCCGACGCCTTCCTCAATCACGATCTTGCGATCGAATTTTGCCGCTTCTGCAATGGCCGGGCCGAGTTCCTTGCGATCGTGCGCCTTTGAGATTCCTACCGAAGAGCCGAGGTTCGCGGGCTTCACGAAGACTGGATACTTCAGTTTGTTTTCCACCAGCTTTCGCGTTTTTTGGGGCTCGCCCTCGAATTGGCTGCGCAACACCGTCACGTGTTTCACGATGGGCAATCCCGCCGCGCGGAACAGTGACTTCATGATGTCTTTATCCATGCCTGCGGAAGAGCCGAGCACGCCTGCACCGACGTAGGCGATGTCGGCCAGTTCGAGCAGTCCTTGAATCGTGCCGTCTTCGCCGAAGGTTCCGTGCAGGACGGGGAAAATAACATCCACGTTAATGGCGCGATCGGATGCGCGCCGCAGATTCGCATCGGTCTGAAATGGAGCGAGTCCAGCGTCGCGCCGCGCCGGTTCCGGAGGAACGACCACCGACTCGCCTCGAGCCAGCACCGCCGCCCCCGGGGTCGCTTCCGGATCGCCCGCCCGAAGCTGTGTGGGTTGTGTGGCGCGGACACTCTTGTCCGCGTGCGTTTCATTCTTGCCCGTCAGCAAACGTTCCGCGTGTTCCGCCGTGAGCCAGCGGCCGTCTTTCGTGATGCCGATGGGAACTACTTCATATTTCGTTTTATCAATTGCATTCACAACGGACGCCGCCGACAGCAACGACACTTCATGCTCGCCGCTGCGTCCGCCAAAGAGGATGCCAACCCGAAGCTTTGCCATGTCGTTTCAGTCTGGCGCTCGGCGTGTTTCCCGTCAATCCCAGCTTTGGTTCCGGCTGTGCGGATTTCACCGCCGAGACGCAGAGTTCGCCGCAGACGGCAGGTCCATCGATTCGCGCACGATGACAAATGTAAATTTAGGAGGTGTCGCTTGACACCGTGGTAAAACGGGTGTGAAATTGGCGTGTTTCAAAGGCCGGTGCCGTGCCCTTCCCCTAGGCACTCGGACCAAGAAGCTCTCGTCGAAGAAGTCCATGAGCCGGATTGCAGGCCGCTTGAAATTTTTCTGGCCGCTTATGTTTCCTGCTGATGGATACACAAGGAAAGAGCCTCACATCTCACAGGAGTGGCTATGAAATCGAACAATCGATCAAAGAACGTCCTGCCGAAATGGTCCGTATTGCTGGTCCTTCTCACCGTAACCGCGGTTACTTCGGCTCAGCAGCACAAGCAGAACGCACCTGCTGCCGCACCCCACGCATCCGCTCCGAGCAGGCCGGCTCCGAGTGCGCCGCACGCAGCTCCAGCGCAGCGCCCGGGCGGGGGCTCCAATAGCGCCCAACGGCCCGGCGGGCCGGGCGGCGCGAGCAATCGTGGACCGGGCGGGCAAGCGAACCGGCCCGGAACACCAGGCGGCAATAATGCGGGCAACCGCGGACCTGGTGGAACAAATGCGAACAACCGCGGACCCGGCGGCGCGAACGCAAATAAAGTTGGGCAGGCGGGCGCGAATAACCGTGGGCCTGGCGGAGCGAACGCCAACAATCGCGGACAAGCGGGTGCGAATAAGCCGGGTCAAGCGAACGCGAACAATCGCGGGCAAGCGGCCGGGAACAAGGGTGGTCCGGCAGGCGCGAACAAGGGCGGTCCAGCGGGCGCGAACAAGGGCGGTCCGGCGAATGCGAACAATCGTGGAAATGCCGGAGCCAACGCCAACCGGCATCAGCCAGCAGGAACCAAAACCGTTGCCCTGAAGAACGGCGGGAGCGCGACATTCCGTAAGGATGGCAAGGTCCGTACCGTCCAAACTCACGGGATGACGATTAATCACGGGGTACACGGTGAGCGGCGAATCGTAAGCACGCACAACGGACGCCAGGTGGTGAGCATGGGAAAGCGCGGAGGATACAGCCAGCGCGCCTACTATAGCCACGGCGGCAATACCTATGTCCAGCGCACCTACTATGTGGGCGGACAGAGCTACGCCTACGGTTATCGCAGCTACTACTACGGCGGCTATCCCTACTACGGCTACGCCCCCTCCTATTACTATGGACCCGCATACTACGGATGGGCCTACAATCCCTGGCCCGCACCGGTTTCTTACGGATGGGGTTGGGGCGCCCAACCGTGGTATGGCTACTACGGACCTTACTTCCAGCCCTATCCGGTGTATCCGACGGCCGCATTTTGGCTGACGGATTATTTGATAGCGGCGAATCTGCAAGTTGCCTATGCGGCCGCCGAGAGTGGCGAACTAGAGCCACTGCAACTTGGACCGCAATCGACCGACATGATCGCTTCGCTGTGGACGACGGATCCGCTGATTGCCGCGAACCTCGGGGCTGCCTATGGGCCATATATGTTTGGTGCGGCAGCAGCAAAGGGCAATGCAACCCAACTCAGTCCGGAGGTGAAGCAGGCGATCTCCGATGAGATGAAGCAGGAGATCGCGGCGGAACAGGCTGCGGCAAAAGGCGCTCAAAAGGCTGCGAGCGGGGACGAAGTGCCAGCGGCGCTCGATCCCAAGATTCGCATCTTCGTAGTGTCCAGCAACCTTGATGCAACCACGTCGGATGGAGTGGAATGCGGGCTTACTCCCGGCGACGTGATTTCCCGTACCGGTGACACACCGGACGATGATCACATGGTGGACGCAACCGTCAAGAGCAGCAAGAAGGACGACTGTGCCGTCGGAGTGAGCGTCGGAGTAGACGTCGGCGACCTGCAGGAGATGCACAATCAACTGCGGATACAGATGGATGCCGGGCTTAAGACGCTGGCCGAAAAGCAGGGGAAAGACGGAATACCGGCCGCTCCAGATACCAAGACTCAGGCTGGTGAAGTTCCACCACCTGCGCCAGACACGAACGTAGCCAACGATTTACAACAGCAAAAAAAGGATGCCGACCAGGCGGAGGCGGAAGCTCAGCAGCCGAACTGAAGGTGGTATCAGGCCTGTGGAGACGGGGCCTCTCCGGAGACGCGGCAAGCCGCGTCTCTACAGGCGGCAAAAGCTTCTTTTGCAGAGAACCGCAAAGGACGCTCCCGCCCAGTTGGGAATGGGAGCAGCTTCACAGGAGGAAGATTGCAATGCGGCAGAAAATCGAGATGGCCGTCCTGCTTGGCGCTTTGATTGTTGTCGGGATCACACCCTGCCTGGTGGTTGCGCAAGGCGCTCCGGCGGTTCCGCTTGAGGACCAACTCAAAGCGCAATACACGCTGGTGAAGATGGGTGCGGACACGGGCGGAGCCGCGGTAGTGGATCAGGGCACCATCCTGGTCATTAAGAAGGGCGGAATCCTTAGCGTGCCTTATGGGGATGCGAGCGTCGTTCCCACCAAATATCAGGACGGAGTGGTTCATTCTCCCAACAACGTGATGATGAAGGGACTCGGCTTCGGCATGAAAAGATTTGGAAAGGAGCAGACGACGCGCTTGATGCAGGCGGGCGAAAAGGTATATCCCTCGAAGATCGCCGTCAATTTGCCGAAAGATCAGGTGATGATCAGCATCATCGCTTGTGATTCCTGTAACAACGTCAGTCCGACTACGTTCTACAAGGCCGACGTGATTTTCCAGTTCGCCAAAGGATCGCTGGCGACTACCAGCCCGTCACAGGTGGAAGATACGATTGCCGGACTCCTCAACATCGATGACAGCCCCGGCGATCAGGGCGGCGGCAATGGTAATGGTGACCAGCAGGGCAACCAGGGTGGAGGAGGAGGAGGAGGACAAGCGCAACAACAAGCGCCTCCGCCAGAGCCTCAGCAGATTGAAAAAGGGCAAACCCCTGATCAAGTGAAAGCCGCGATCGGCGTGCCGGACAAGATCGTCAATCTTGGGGCCAAGCAGATTTATGTTTACAAAGATATTAAGGTGACGTTTATCAACGGGAAGGTTTCGGACGTGCAGTGAGCGGTTAGATTAGCCCTTCCACGAATTGTCATCCCGAGCGAAGCGAGGGATCTGCATTTTGCGGTGGACTGCAGATCCCTCGCTTCGCTCGGGATGACAAGTTTACAGAGGTTTTCAGCGAGCGGCCCGGCAATAAACTGCTATAGGATTTTCTTCCCAAACGCCGAGAGAGCCAGTTCGACGGCTAAGTCGGCGGTCTGGTTGTGCTCGTCAATGACGGGATTTACCTCCACGATTTCGAAGCTCGTCATGCGTCCATGGTCAGAGATGATTTCCATGGCGAGATGCGCTTCGCGATAAGTGGCGCCGCCCCAGACCGGAGTGCCGACGCCGGGTGCGTCTTCGGGATCGATCCAATCCATGTCGAGCGAGACGTGATACCCGGCAGTGCCGCGTCCGGCCATGCGGAGAGCTTCCTCCATGACGGCGCGCATGCCGCGTTCGTCGATGTCGCGCATGGTGAAGACCTCGACTCCGGACTTGCGGATGTTCTCTTTTTCGAAGCTGTCCACGTCGCGAATGCCGACGAGCACGCAATTTTCCGGCTCCACCTTGGGCGAGAAATCGTAGATGTTGCCGAGTTCGAGGGGAGGAAGGCCCATGATCGACGCGAGCGGCATGCCGTGGACATTGCCGCTGGGGGAAGAATCGGGCGTGTTCATGTCGGTGTGAGCGTCGATCCAGAGAAGTCCGATTTTCTGGTTCTTGCGGCGGTAAAACTCGGCCACGCCCGACACAGTACCGGCCGCCACCGAATGATCGCCGCCGAGGATGAGCGGAACTTTGCCGGCTTCGAGCGTCTTCAATACCAGGTCGGCGCTCTTGACGCAGGTGGCGGTGATTTCCTTGAGGTATTTAGAATTCGCCGCGCCTTCTTTTTTCTGCTCGGGGATGGCGACGGCGATGTTGCCTGCATCTTCGACAATGTGGCCGATGGCTTCGAGGCGGGCTTCGAGTCCGGCCACGCGAACAGCGGAAGGACCCATGTCAACGCCTCGGCGGGATTGGCCGAGGTCGAGCGGAACGCCGATCACACGGATCTGGCGGGGGGTGATGTTGCTGAACGTTGTGCTTCGTAGAGGCATAGCAGTTCTCAGTTCCCGGTTCTCAGTCACCCCAGTTCGCAGATTTTACTGAGAACTGAGAACTTAACTACGGGTACAGGCGATGGAGCATGCGCGGGAAGGGGATGGTCTCGCGAACGTGCTCTAATCCGCAAATCCAGGCTACGGCTCGCTCGATGCCCATGCCGAAGCCGGAGTGGGGAACGCTGCCGTACTTTCGGAGATCAAGATACCACTTGAAGGCTTCCTCGGGCAGATTGTGCTCGCGAATGCGCTGGAGGAGCAAATCGTGCGAGGCCATGCGCTGCGATCCGCCGATGATTTCGCCGTAGCCTTCGGGGGCTAACACGTCCACGCAGAGGGCGAGTTCGGGACGCACGGGATCGGGCTCCATGTAGAACGCCTTAACGCTGGCCGGGTAGCGATGGATCATGACGGGACGGTCGTGGAGCGAGGAGAGATAGGTTTCATCGGGCGAGCCGAGGTCTCCGCCCCACTCGAATTTATTTTCGAGCTTGCCTTGGGCGTGGCCTTCCTGCAACTTCGCGACCGCTTCATCGTAGGTGATGCGCGGAAAGGGTGACGCGATTTTTTCGAGTTGCGCGAGATCGCGGCCAATGGTTGTGAGGTCGGGGCGGCGGCGCTCGAGACATCGCTTAACCAAAAAGGTTAGCAAGCCTTCGGCCAGTTCCATCAGGTCGTCGAGCGTGCCGTAGGCGATTTCGGGTTCGACCATCCAGAATTCGGTGAGGTGGCGGCGCGTCTTCGATTTTTCGGCACGAAATGTTGGACCGAACGAGTAGACCTTGCCGAGCGCCATCGCAGTGGCTTCGATGTACAGCTGACCGGACTGGGTGAGGTAAGCCTGCTCTTCGAAGTAGTCGACAGGGAAGAGCGTAGAGGTTCCTTCGCAGGCAGCGGGCGTGAGGATGGGAGGATCGGTAAGAGTGAATCCGTTGCTGTCGAAGAAATCGCGGGCCGCGCGAATGATTTCGGCGCGCACACGCAAGATAGCAGCCTGACGCTGAGAACGCAGCCAGAGATGGCGGTGCTCCATTAAGAAGTCGACGCCGTGTTCTTTGGGAGTGATGGGGTAGGGAGTCGACTCGGGCACGCGCTGCACGACCTGGACGTTCGAGACATCGAGTTCATAGCCGCCGGGAGCGCGCTTATCGGCGCGCACTTTGCCTTCGACGATGACGCTGGATTCCTGAGTGAGGCATTTGATGGCGTCGAAGACCTCGGGCGGGACGGCGTTCTTCGGGACTACGCCCTGGATGACGCCGGAGCCGTCGCGGAATTGGGGGAAAAGGAGCTTGCCGCTTTCGCGGAGGTTGTAGAGCCATCCGCGGATGGTGACGGACTGGCCCTCGTGCTTGCCGATTTCTGCGATGGTGCTGATGGGTGACATAGAGGTTAGAGGTCAAAGGTCAGATTGTAGAAGTAAAACCAGGTTGGGTTGGGGTTAACCTCTGCAATCTGACCTTTGACCTCTGACCTCGCTTTTACGAGTCTTCCAGCTTTTGGAAGGTTGCGCTTACTTCATCGCTGGGACTCTTCTTTTCTTCGCCGTCGATTTCCAGCAACAGGGGCGGCTTTTGCGGTGCGGTGCGCAGCAATTCCATGGTCTGTTTCCAGTCGATCGATCCGTTGCCCGGCCAGAGGTGTGAGTCTTTGTCTTTATTGTTGTCGTGCACGTGGGTCGAGCAGATGTGACTCTTCAAAATGGCGAAGGCTTCGGGAATGCCGCTCGTCATGTGGGCGTGCCCGCAATCGAAGCAGACGCCGATGTCGTCGAAATGCATGGTTTTGATGAACTCGACGAGGCGCTCGGGCGTGGAAAGTTCATTTGGAATATTTTCAATGAGCACTCTGACGCCGAGCGGTTTGGCGAAGGCACGCAGGTGCTCGACCGAAGTCATGGCGGCTTCGAATTTCTTTTCGTCGAAGGGGTCGTTGGGATTGCCGATGTGCTGGACGAGGAAACGGAACGGAATGTGTTCGGCGATCTCGAGCGCGCGTTTGATCTCATCCATGGCATCGACGCGGCCGGCGCGGTCGGTGGAGGCAATGTTGACGGGCGGCGAACCGGCGCGTCCCCACTCATAGTCGGAGTATAGAGGCGCGTGGACGGAGTTAAGTGGAATGCCGGTGGTGCGGAACCAGTCGGCAATTTCGCGGACATGCTGCTTGCGATTGGCGTAGTCGAAGTGCTGTCGGGCGGCGAAGATTTCGATCGACTGGGCTCCCGCCTTAACGAGCTCGTCGAGCAAGCCCGGATGGAGCCGTTCTTTTACATAGACGTATGTCGATACCGCCCTCAGCATCAGTAACCTACCGCCTTCCCGTTGTTGCGTCCGTCGCTGGCGCCCAGGCGCTCACCGGTCTTGGGGTCAACCATGATGCACTCGCCGTCTCCCCAAAAATGCCTGACCGTCAGCTTGTGTCCCCTGGAACGCAGAACATTCATTGTATCGGGAGAAAGGCGGTCTTCGACGAGAATCTCATCGGGGAGCCACTGATGATGAAACCTGGGCGCATTGACGGCTTCCTGGATGTCGAGCGAGAAATCCACCACGCCGATAAGCACGTTGGCGACGGTGGTGATGATGGTTGGGCCGCCGCGCGCTCCCAGGACCAGAAAGAGCTTGCCGTCCTTGAGCACAATGGTCGGCGCCATGGCAGAGAGCGGACGCTTGCCCGCGCCGATGGCATTGGCGGGACCCTGGATGAGTCCGTAGGCATTGGGGACTCCTTGTTTGGCGGCGAAATCGTCCATTTCGTCGTTGAGAAGGAAACCCAGGCCTTCGGCGGTAGCACGGGAGCCGAAAAAAGCGTTGAGCGTGGTGATTACGGAGACGGCGTTGCCCTCGGCATCGACTATGGAATAGTGAGTGGTGTTTTCAGGTTCGCGAATGGCTGTGGTGCGCGACTGGGCCACGCGCTCTAGTTCACTGAAGATCGATGGGCGTTTCAGGTCTTTGCTCACGCTGGCATGGTTGAGGTCGATGGAGTCGCGCCATGCGGCGGCGTACTTTTTGTCGATGAGCTGTGCGACGGGAATTTTGGCGAAGTCGGGATCGCCCATGAAATCGGCGCGGTCGTAGAAGGCGCGGCGGAACGCTTCGGCTTCGAGGTGAATAGTGTCGGCGGAGCGGTTGCCGGATTTCGCAAGGTCGAAGCCTTCCAGGATATTGAGGATTTCGACGAGCGCGACTCCGCCGGAAGAGGGAGGCGGAGCGCTGATGATGTCGTATCCGCGATAGGAGCCGCGAATGGGCTCGCGTTCCTTGACTTCGTAGGCGGCGAGGTCGGCGGTGGTGATCAGGCCTCCACCTTTGTGAATGGCAGCGGCGAGTTCGCGGGCCATTGCGCCGTGGTAGAAGTCGTCGGGATTTTTGGCGATGCGTTCCAGGGTGTGGGCGAGTTCGGGCTGCTTGAGTATGTCGCCCGGCTGATAGTAATTTCCGTCGCGCAGGAAAATGCGTTTGGATTCGGGAAACTGGGCGAGGTATTTGTCTTTTCTCAGATCTTGCGTGTCTTCGTAGGCGAGCGGGAAACCATCGCGGGCTAGCTTGATGGCGGGAGCGATTACTTTTTCCAGCGACAGCTTGCCGTATTTTTTCTCCGCATAAACCATGCCGGCTACGGAGCCGGGGACGCCGATGGATTTGTATCCAACGACGCTGGAGTCTTTGCTGGAGTCTGGGATGACTTTGCCCTGGGCGTCGAGATACATGTTTTCGGTGGCGGCGGCAGGCGCTTTTTCGCGGAAGTCAATGAAGTGGGTTTCTCCGGTGGCATTGCGGAGAAGAAGGAATCCGCCTCCGCCGAGATTTCCGGCTTGGGGATGGACAACGGCGAGCGCGAAGCCAGTGGCGACAGCGGCATCGACGGCGTTGCCACCGGATCGCATCATCTCGACGCCGGCGCGAGAGGCCAGCTCGTGGACGCTCGTGACCATGGCGTGGGGAGCGTGCGTGGGGCGCAGGGGTGCGGCCGCGAGGGTGGCGGCGAATAGAGTGCATAGGCTGCAAAGGATTAGAGGCCGAGCTAGAGAACTGTGTTGAATGCGCATGAAATGGGGCTAAAGTACGAGGCTAGCCTAGGGGGTTGCGGAGAGTCAAACCGGCTTCACCGCCGAGACGCGGAGGACGCCGAGAAAAGCATTGCTAGGATTTCTTTGATTGATGTTTCGCAGATGGACGTTTCGTTTTCCTGCTCGCTTTGGGCTTCGGTGCTTTGGCTGCGACCAGGTTGTAGGACTGGCGAATGAGGGATTCGAGTTCATTCGCGGACAGTACGTTGGAGTTGGCGAGCATCACCCACTTGTAGCGTCCGACGTAGGGCGCGGGGGAGACGCCTTCGATCTCGAGCAGTTCATGGAATGTTTCCGGGGCGCATTTGAGGGTGATACGCGGGAACCGGCCGTCCGAGAGGACCATACCGGTGAAGATCTTGCCGCGGACTTTGAAGCAAAGGTCGTCGCCCCAAGGCATGTCCTCGGTTACGTCGGGGAAGGAGAGGCAGAGTTTGCGGATCCATTCGACGTCGGGCATTTGGGGATGATAGCGCGCCGAGAGCGGGCCTCCATCAGAAACAAGCAAGGGCACGCGGGCGGGGGCGCCCGCGCCACACAAGCTACACCTGGTCCCTGGCTTCTCCCAGCACTACCGGCACCTCCAGCTGTTTCTTTCCTCGGAAGATAGTTACCTTCACCGCGTCCCCCGCGCGGTGTTTGTTCATGATCTGGGCGAGTATCTGCTGGCTTTCTACTTTTTCCCCGTCGATGGCGACGATTAAATCTCCACCGATCATGATGGGAGTGTTGCCGAGGTAGGCGCGTTCGGAGCCGCCGCGCAATCCGGCGCGATCGGCGGAGCCTCCGGGGACAGCTTGAACGATGAGCAATCCATAGTCGGCGGCGAGGCCCAGTTCGTTCGCGACTTCGGGATCGATGGGGATGGTGCGAACGCCGAGCGCGGGACGGCGCACGCGTCCGAGCGTGACCAGATCGTTGACCACGGCTTTGGCGGTGTTGATGGGGATGGCGAAGCCAATGCCAGCGCTTTGTCCGACGCTGGAGGCGATCATTGTATTAATGCCGATCACTTCGCCGTGCCAGTTGAGGAGCGGGCCGCCGGAGTTGCCGGGGTTGATGGCAGCATCGGTCTGGATGGCTTCTTCGATGACCAGACCGTCGGGCTCCTGCACCTGGCGGATGGAACTGACGATGCCGCGCGTTAAGGTTCCTGCTAGGCCGAAGGGATTGCCGATCGCGTAAACTTTCTGGCCGACTTGGAGATTGGTCGAGTCGCCGAGGATCATCGGCTGCAGGTCGGGAGCTTTGATCTGGACTATGGCCAAGTCGTGAGACTTGTCGGTGCCGACTATGGTGGCCTTATATTTCTTGCGGTTGTGGAGGGTGACTTCGACCTGGCGCGCATCGGCGATGACGTGATAATTGGTGAGGATGTGTCCGTCTTTGTCGATGACGAAGCCTGAGCCCTGGCCTTCCTGCGGGACCAGGCCGTAGAAGAAGTCGTAGGTCATGACGCGCGAAGTGATATTGACGACGGATCCGATGTTCTTGCGGTAGACACCGATGTTGTTCTGTTCTTCGGCGTCAAGCGTTCCGCCGCCGGCGGCTTCGGTGATTTCAATCTGCTGCGGACCGCTGGTCCCGCTCGCGGAGTGGAGACGTCCGTTGCGATAGGTGGTGAAGTAGAAGAAGGCTGACGCCAGAACAACTGCGAAAATAAAAGAGCGCAAGAATCTCATCGTGGGCACTCCCCAGAACTCTACAGTCTGAATTCTAGCGAAAAGCGGGGTTTGCCGCAGAGTGCGCACAGAAAGATAGGCAACGAACTTCTCCCGCGAGGCGATCGAGTGATGAGTCAAGGCAGTGGAGCGACGGGCGTCTCGCCCGTTCAGCAGTGCGGCGGCCGGGCGGGGACGCCCGGCTCTCCACCAACAAGAACTTTGCGGCCTCTGCGGTTCAGCGGTTTGCTCTGCCCCAGCCACCGCCGCCTGGGGATTCGATGCGGATTCTTTCTCCGGAACGCAGGAGCACACTGATCTTGGAGGGGATCTCCTCCGCAGAACCGTCACGCCGGATGATCAGGGTGCGGCCGGGAGCGCCATCAGCTCCGCCGGCCAGGCCGTAGGGTCCGCGGGACCGGCGGTCGGCGAGCAGGGTGACCTGGGCGTCGGTTAAGACTTCGATTTCACGGACAATTCCCTCTCCCCCGGAATGGAGGCCTGCGCCTCCACTTTTGGAGCGAAGAGAATACTGCCGGAGCCGAATCGGGTAGGCGTATTCGAGGGCCTCGGCGGGGGTGTTGAGGGAGTTAGTCATGTGGGTGTGGACACCAGAGACTCCGTCTTTGGTAGGACGCGCGCCCATGCCGCCGGCGATGGTCTCGTAATAGGCGAAGGGCTCGCCGGAGCGTGGATCGATGCCGCCGATGGTGAGATTGTTCATGGTGCCGGAGGCGGCCGCCGGGATGCGATCGGGAATCGCCTGTGCTAGGGCTTTCAGAAGCACATCGACAATTCGCTGCGAAGTTTCGACGTTGCCGCCAGCAACAGCGGCGGGAGGCTTCGCGTTGACCACAGTTCCCGATGGAGCGATGACGCGGATGGGGCGCATGAGGCCGGAGGTGGCGGGCACGTCTTCGCGGAGCAGGCAGCGGAAGACGTAGAAGCAGGCTGAGTAGGTGATGGCCTCGACCGCGTTGATCGCGCCTTGAACTGGTGGGTCGCTGCCGGTGAAGTCGATGGTGACATGGGCAGCCTGATGCTTTCTTCTTGACGTAGACGGAGACGCTGCAAGCCGCGTCTGTACCGCCGACGATTTATTGGCGGATGACGCGGCGACGTGGATCGCTACGGCGATGCGCACGGGTTTGTCTTCAACGCCGTCGTCATCAAGGAAATCCTCTGCCTGGTAGTGGCCGGGCGGGATGGTGCGCAGGAAGGCTCGCATCATTTCTTCGGAATAGACGAGCAGGTTAGCGGCGGCTTTCTTGGCACGGGCGATTCCGTAGTGGTCGCAGATTTCGCGGAGGCGCTGTGCTCCGGTCTGACAGGCGGCAATTTGAGCACCGAGATCGCCTTCGCGTTCTTCGGGCGTGCGGACATTGTTGAGGAGGAGGGCCAGCACATCGGCAACAAGTTTTCCGCTGCGCATGATTTTGACGGGCGGGATGCGGAAGCCTTCCTGGTAGATTTCGCGGCAGGGACCCATGGAACCTGGGTAAGCTCCGCCGACATCGGCATGGTGAGCGCGGGAAGCGACGTAGAAGTCAGGTGTTGTGTAGGGCGGGCGCCCTCGCCCGCCGCTCTTCGCCGAGGTGACATATACCGGCATCACCAGTGTGATATCAGGCAGGTGCGTGCCGCCACAGAAGGGGTCGTTGAGCATAACGACGTCGCGGGGTTCGAGCGCGCACTGTTTCACAGCCGCGGCAACCGACATGGGCATGGACCCCAAGTGCACCGGCATGTGATCGCCCATGGCGATGACTTGTCCCTCGGAATCGAACACGGCGCATGAGTAGTCGCGACGCTCTTTGATATTGGGAGAAAAGGAAGTGCGGCGCAATGCGGCTCCCATTTCTTCAGCGATGGAGTGGTAGAGGTTCTTGAAGACTTCGAGTTCGATGGGATCGCGCATGAGAAAACAAGAGTGTACGCCAAGAGGTAAGGTCAGAGGTCCGAGGTCAGATTGCAAATGTGACCCCACTCCAGATTTCACCTCTGCAATCTGACCTTCAACCTCTGACCTCCCTCCCGGTGCTACACTCATCTGATTATGGCTGAAGGGCGTTCGCGGATCTGGATATGGTTTCTGGTGGGCGGCGGGCTTTTTGCGCTGTTCGTCGTCGCAGTGTTTACGCTGGTGTATCTGAGTTTCGGAGGCCGGGATGAAGAATCGTTTTCCGCCTTCGGGTCCAGGATTGCCGTGGTTGAACTCGATGGCGTAATTTTCTCTCCCAAGCAAATCGTCCCACAGCTTAAGAAGTTTGCCGAGGACGACTCCGTCAAGGCCATCATCATCCATGTGAATTCGCCCGGAGGCGGCGTGGCTGCGTCGGAGGAGATTTACCGCGAAGTGAAGCGGATTCGTGACGAAAAGAAAAAGCGGATTGTGGCTTCGATTGAGACGGTGGGCGCTAGCGGGGCGTATTACGTGGCGTCTGCGACCAACAAGATTTATGCGGACAAGGGCAGCGTGGTGGGATCGATCGGAGTGATTGCCGAGTGGGTGAACTACGGCGAGCTTCTGCGGTGGGCGAAACTGCACGCCATCACGCTGAAGGCGGGGGAATTCAAAGACACGGGCAACCCGACGCGCGAAATGACGCCGGCGGAACACGAGTACATGCAGGGCTTGATTGACAACATGCATACCCAGTTCATCCAGGCGGTGGCCGATGGGAGGCATGCGAAAGAGGATGATATTCGCGCTATCGCGAACGGGAAAGTCTGGACCGGGGAGCAGGCGTTCTCGCTGAAACTCGTGGATCAGATTGCAGATTTCGAAGGGGCGGTGAAGGACACGGCCCGGGCGGTGAATATTTCCGGCGAACCGACCCTCGTCTACCCGCCGAAACAGAGGCGGTCAGGGCTCGATCTCTTGTTTGGCGATGTGTCCGACTATTTGCCGACCCGCGAGAAGCTATTAGAGCAGCAGGTCGGCTTCTACTATCTTTGGAAATGAGTGCCACATATAAGTGCCGAAATAGGTGCTCGCTTCCGTACTTGCACAGAACCCCTTAAATTTGAGAAGGTTATAGACAGGGAGCAAAGGCTTATGACGAAAGCTGACCTGATCGAAGAAGTTTCCCGGCTGGCGGAACTCACCCGCAAAGACAGCGAAGTGATTGTGGATACGATCTTTGACAGCGTGGTGCGCTCGCTGCGGGTGGGCGACAAAATCGAAATACGTGGGTTTGGCAGCTTCCGTACACGCCAGCGCAAGCCGCGCGTGGGCCGGAACCCGAAAACAGGCGACCGGGTGGAAGTTCCGGCAAAGAAGATTCCGTTCTTCAAGCCCAGCAAGGAATTGAAAGATCTGGTGAACAACAGTCCGGCGGCGGTAATTCCTCCGGCAGTGCCGCCACCTGCACCTCCCAGCACGCACTAGGGGCCGCGGAAGAGAGTCAATTTTCGCACCGTAGCCCCTAAAGGGGCCATCGATAACGGGCGGTTTACGGCATCGCTAAAGCGATGCCCTGATACGAATCCCGACTTCTTCCGTAGGCCGTGAAAGTCGCACCCTTCCTAAAAAACTGCGTTTCTCAGATCACGACACAAAGCCCACAACACAAAGCTCACAAATACAAACAGGGATCTGGGTCCCGGCAATTCCGCCTAGCGGGATGCGGCACGCGCGCGTGCCGATAATTGCTGCTTGAGGACCTCCACGGTGGGGAACGATTTGGCGGCCGTGAATGTACGCTCCGGCGGTAGCGCGCCGGTGGCAATCGATTTCACCATCATCTCAATCGCCTGATCCGCATTCGGCGGAATGAAAATGGTGGCGGTCAGCAGATTGCGGCGCACCCACTCTTGCCCAGTCTTGGGAAGTCCATCGCAACCGAGAAACGGCATCTTCTGCCACTGCTCATCCAGTTCGCGGCATTCTTCGAAGGCCTTGCGCGCTCCCATGGCCATGGAATCGTCCTGCGCGCAAAGGGCTTCAATCTGCGCCTGGCGCGAAGTGGAAAGACGGAGAAACGAGCTAACCGTTTTGTAGGCGCTGGCTTCGGTCCAATGAGCCTTGAGGACGCGAAGTTGCACGCCATCGGACTTTGTTTCGAGCAACCCGGTGTAACGTTGTTTGGCGGCGGAACTCTCGGCGGGACCTTGAATATAGAGCACGATTCCGCCAGCGGGCAGCACAGCGCTCAGTTGCTGACCCTGGATGCGGCCAATCTCCTCGTGGTTCGAGGTGATAGTAAATGCGGGCACATGGAAAACGCGGCGGAGTTCGGGAATGTAATCGGCGTCGCGATTCAGCAGCACCACCCCAATCCCAGCGGCCGCGGCGGCGCGGGCAACCTGAGGATGCGCGGTTGATCCGGCGGGTTCGAAGATGATGGCGTCGGGTCGCGGAGCACTATTGGACTGGATGCTAGATAGCAGTTGCTGGCTCTGCACGATGCCGTCGTTGCGAGCATAGACAATATCGAGGCCAACACCTAGTTTGCGGGCTGCCTGCTGAGCAGCAGAAGTCTGCTCAATCTGGTAATCGTTGTCGTCGTTGGTGAGCGAGAGCAGGAAGCGCAGCTTTTTCATCCCGGTAGATGTTCCTAGCGCAATCATACGACGACGCTGCCATCGTTGACGTGTGACCGTGGTAACCAGCTTTGCGAGCGTCCGCCAGCCTTCCCGGAGCCTGCCCTGAGCGAAGTCGGAGGAAGTGCCCGGCGCTACATCTTTGGGGTGAATGTGTAAGATATGGAAAGCGCGGGGGCCCGTAGCTCAACGGTTAGAGCAGCAGACTCATAATCGGAAACTGACCAGTCATCCATGCGTAAGTTGTTGAAAACTCGTTAGGTGCCGTTCGTTTTTGTTAGGTGCCGTGAGACTAAACGGTGAAAGTTTCGGTGAAAGTTTTTCGCCCCTGAGAGCAACGGCGCAAAAATCACTTGCTCAACCACAGTTACCAGATAGATGCGGCATCACCCACCGTCCTTGCAGCAGTCCCTTCGACTTGCAACACTTGCCATTGTGAGCACCGACCTACTGCCAGAGTTCATTCGACAGAACTATGACGTGGAAGAACGTCATCACGCCTGTGCCCTTCTGTACACAGACTTCAACAGCGAGTGGAACGACCTGATTGCGGCTTTGCAGGAGTTTCGGCTAACGAAAACGATGGTGACCACGAAGGGCGGGAACAAGTCGCAAATATCGCACTGGCTCGACGGCTTCTTCTACCAGCGCGGATGGAACGAGAAAAGTTTCAACATTGAAGTGCGAGTCGATGACGTGCCGACGTTATCGCCAACACATCACGTCGATTATTTTAAGAACCGTGTTGCGATGGAAACGGAGTGGAACAATAAAGACCCTTTTTTCGACAGGGACTTGACAACATTTCGGTTGCTTTTCGATTTGAATGTGCTTAGCGTAGGGGTCATCGTCACGCGGGCGGATGAACTTCAGAAACTCTTCAATGAACTCGGCAGAGGCCCATCGTTTGGAAAAAATACGACGCACATGGAAAAGTTGGTTGGTAAGATGCGGAACCGGGCATCTGGCGGCTGTCCAGTGTTAGGATTCGGAATCAGAACAAGTCTCTATGACGAAAATGCATAGCCCGTCCTTGAGCGGCAAACCGCGCAAGCCACAGTTCGGAACCATTCTCGCTGACCCCCCGTGGCAGTTTATGAACCGCACGGGAAAGATGGCTCCCGAACACAAAAGACTCCATCGCTATAGCACGATGAAGCTCGACGAAATATGCAGGATGCCAGTCAGGGAGATTGCAGCCCCACAGTCTCATCTATACCTTTGGGTTCCGAACGCCCTGCTCGCAGAAGGTTTGCAGGTAATGAGCGCGTGGGGGTTCACGTACAAGACCAACATCGTTTGGTATAAGGTTCGGAAGGACGGCGGCCCAGACGGACGCGGGGTCGGCTTCTACTTCCGCAACGTAACGGAGCTTATTTTGTTCGGTACTCGCGGGAAACTTCGCACACTTCCACCCGGGCGACGTGAAGTCAATATCGCTGTCTCGCGGAAAGAGGGGCATTCCAAGAAGCCCGTTCAGGTCTACGAAATAGTAGAACGATGCAGCCCCGGCCCGTTCCTTGAACTGTTCGCTCGCACACATCGGCGGGGATGGACACAATGGGGCGACGAAGTTCCGACCAACGGCGACCTGAAGAAACTGCACGCGCTGCCCTTCATCGTGCAAGGAGATGAAGACTCGGTGCAGTCATACTCCGAGCAGCGAGTGCTCACAGGCATCCGATAACGCCAGTGGTTCTCGGCATGGAAGTTTAGCACCAGCAGAGTTATGCTGGCGTGCGTCAGGCAGAGGGGGTTCCCTAGCGCGGCTCCTGATGCGGGCGTGTTCTGTTCCGCCCGGGGAACGAAGCCGACTCGACTATAGTATTTTCGCCCACGTGTTCAAGTGCCGCCCTTTTGCCTGAAGGGTCAGATAGCCGGGGAGAGCAGCGTACTCAGCCGCCGTCTCTTTCAACTCCTGTTTCAGTTCCTCTGCCGTCAGTTCTGAGACGTGGTCAATCTCCTTGCGACGAGCGAGGATGAAATGCAGACGGCACTTCTTCGCGCTGTCGGGCGTTTGTGATTTCTTCTGGTTGCCGACTTTCAGAACAAACTCTCCGAACTGTAGAAGGTTCTTGAGGTCTCCTGCGATAACGCCCTTGCAGACCGTGCAGTCGCAAACATTCTCGTGAAAATCATCGGCGTCCGAAATCCCTAACTCAGACAGCGCACGTTCGATTTCAGCGATGCCTGTCCGAATGTGCAATGGTGGATAGTGGTAGTTGACGACCGGAACGATGACACCTATGACCGGGACGACATCTTTGCTCTCGCCGTAGCCGACGCCGTGTGAGAATCCAGTCATACCTCGCTTACTCAACAGGGCGCTGAGGTAGCCGCCATGCATGTTGTAAACCCTCTGACCAGCAGCCTCGAATGCATCAATGCCCTCTGCCAATGCTTTAAGACGCGACTCGCTAATCTTCTCCTCGTTCAGTGGACTCAACCAGAGCCAGAATGCAGACAGCCCCGTCTCGATGAACGCTTTGCAAATTCTCAACCATCGTGCCGAGTCGTCTAGAATCTTCTGGTCAATACAGATGACACCGTGCTTCTCGACATCCCCGTCGAGTTCACTGAAACAGTTGGCGAGTTTGATATTGAGTTCACGCCATTCTTTCCATCCGGCTTCTGGGCATGGGATGTAGAAGTACGGTGCGAAGACGAAGGTTGGGTCAGGACAATGGTCAGAGAACTCCTGTAGCTGGACATCGGCGTCGAAGTATGTCCGCATTCGCGTCGTCTGGTACGTGTAGATTGATTCGCAGAACGCTTCCGTCATGTCGTCATCGAAATCGCTAGGCTTGACGGGTCGGTCCTTTTCGACCGCATGGGAGACGGGATTTCCGAACTCCTCAGCCAGCTTGACGAAGGATTTCTTGAGACCGAACTTCGTGGTCTTCTTGCCCTTCGTCGTTCGGTCAATCGTCTCCGACTTGATGTAGTCGAGGTCCATCCCGAATGTGTAAGTCATCGGGTCAATTGCAAACGATTTGTTCTTCTTGAGAACATTGAGCGCGAAGGACACCGTTGCGCCGGGAGTGGACTCTAAGAGATTTGCACCGACTAGGACGCCGGAGAACAAATGATACGTCTTGATGACGTATTGTTTTTCGGAATGGGAACCCAGACGAAGGAAGACTTCACTGCGTGGCGTGTCTGGCATGTCGTTTACCTACGCAACATCTCCTTATAAGGTCCGACGTAATGCCCCTTTGCCTGCGTGGATAGAACTGCCGGGAGAAGGATTTCGACCGCTTTGGAAATTGTATCAACCGCAAGGATTCCGACTCCTGCCGTCTTAAAGTCTTCGTGCTCGACGAGCGTCTGTGCCACCTTCCTCGGCATCGCAACGTAAGAGTAATCGGAACATAGCTGGTAGAGCGCGGCTTGGTGCAGAGCCTTCTGCCACTTACTTAGCTTTAACTCGACCGCAATCGTCTTAGCCGCGTCTGCCGTCTTCGCCTCGTCCGCCCATGAGACACCATAGACATCAATCGACCTATCGAAGAACGGCAGTTCCCGAATCACGCGTACGTATCCCTCACGATTCAGAAACTTCCTGACCGGGAGACTGAGGTCACATTCCGCGAACTTCTTCGACTTACTCGTCTTCTTGGACAATCGCATCATTAGCCCTGTGTACGTGAACTTGGCGTCTCAAAGCCGAGAGGATTCCAAAGATAGCGGGAGACGCGGGGATGAAAATCGCGGACTCGGCAACTCGGTCAGACATTCCATCGTAGAAGAACCTCAGAAGCAGTCCTCCGATTGCCAGCACAGCCGTGACGGCGAGACACCAGTAGCATATCCTATCCCACCGTGAAACCTTCATCGCCATTCCGCGAATCTTGACCGCTTTCCGCAGACAGTCGCTCTCGTCGAGACAGTCCCTCAGAGCGTCCTTCGCATCATCACTCAGAACGTTGGACGTTTCCTCTTTGAACTCGGGTTCCAGAATGATGCGGCTGGCTCTAGCCGACCAGTAAGGGCGTAGCGTTTCCTCGATTTCGAGGATGGATGCACTCAACAGCTGGCTGCGCTTGAGGTCGAGTTTCGACTTGAGGTCCGTCGATGACGCGGCTTTTGAAACCGCTTCGTACAGAACAAATCCAGCGCACGATGTCGCCAACACGACATCGACCTGCCAAACAAGTTCGAGCAGCCGCTCATGCGTCATCGGGGTCTAATGCCGACGCAACACCTTGCCCTTGATTTCGGACGCCGTGGTCATGTCGGGAAACTTCGTGTAGACGTAGTGCAACAAATCTTGCAACGAGAGTGCCCCGTACTTCTCTTTGATTTTTCGGATTTTGTCGAACGCCGTTGTGTGCAACTCGCGTTCACGCACCCACTTCAAGCCTTTTTCACTGAGCCGATACCGCTTCTCTTCGAAGCTGTCGCGTGAGGACTGAGTTTCTTCTTCGCCCATGAGGTCCTCGAACGACAATCCATACTCGTCGAGTTCCGCTTTCGATGGCTCTGACACGGGTTCACTTTCGAGAAGACCAAGGTTCTCCAGCTTCTCCAAATCGTCGTAGAGTTCCTTCGAGACAGGTCCGAACTTCCACGCCGTGAAATCGAAATCATCGCCCTTTGTCGGTTTGAGTTTTGCTTCGCGCTCCATCAGGAACAGAAGTTTCTGGAGCCGAGTCGTCCCCTGTATCGGTTCGCCCTCTGTACCGCGCACGCCCGGAGCCGCGAGTAGCATCATCAACATCTGCCCTCTGGTCAAATCCTGTGTGGTTGCCTGCATAGTTCCCTCCAATGCGCTTTCGCCTTATATTCGCTATGACGATTATGGCACGCAGTGGGCGCAGTTTCAACTCTACACTGACACGCCCTGAGGAAACTGAGAATCCGATGATGACCGTCACCGAACAGTAACTTTTGGTCGTTAGAGCGAAATGTCGTCCGGCAGTGCTGCTCGCTGTGCCTTCTTGCGTGCCCACGTAGCCTTCTGTGAGGCGCTTAGATTTGCCAACCAGACTTCACGCGGCACGGGGTTCGCTGCACGCACTGCGCGTTCGTCGGCGAGTCGGGGGGCGTTGTAGTTAATAGCGCGTGTCAGGCATGGTTGACAGTTCTTCCTGCCTTCGACTGGTTGCTCACCGCAGTATGGACAGAGACCCAGCGCCCGCCGTTCGGTGCGGGTCAACGCCTTCACGCGTGGCAGCTTCGGCGCTGGCGCGTTCTGTGCGCGGTAGTGCTCGACATACGCAGCCCGCTCGGTACGGCGGACGGCGACAACTTGTGGGTCTTCCACTTTCGTCGGCTTCTTTTCGACGGGCGCTTTGTTGGCCCGGTACGCTGCGAGATTTGACGGCGACCATCGGTCGTCCACTTTGCGGATGTCGGCGGCTGCGGCGAGTGCAGCCTTCGCCCTTTTCGGACGCGCAGCCTCAATTATTTCTCCCGTAGACTCATCCCTGAAGACCGTGGTCGAGTTCTTCTGCTGGCGGGCTGGTTCCACGTCGTAGCCCAGCTTCTTCGCAACCTGCCAGACCCTGAACAACAACTGACGCACACAGGGCGGGCGAAGCCCCGTTGCTTCAGCGATACCCACGGACGACAAACCTTCCCGGTAAAATCCATAAACGATGGCAGCCACAATTTTCCCAGCAGAACGATTGATAATGATGCTTGTGTCGTAGTTGCTGATGAGTGATTCAATAGTCCGCACGTACGGGTGCTTGACGCCCGCCTGTTTCATCGAAACGTACTCTTCGCACAGAGTCGTGATGACGCGTTCCTGTGCAGGCACTTTCTGAAGAAGCAGTTGCTCTGCGTAGCGAAGCTGTTCCAGAGGCTTGCCCTTCGGCATCGACGCCCGACTGTGTTTCGAATGCCCGAGCGCCCGATGGACGAGATACTTGCAAATAACTTTCTGAAGTTTTGTGTTTGAAATCGCCCACTCGGGCGTGATGAAGCGCCTGCTTGCGAATAACTTCTTACTCGTGGTCTGGCAGCTTCTGTAGTCATCGAAGCTCAGCCCAGATGTGCTCTCCCAGCGGTCACCGCCAGCGTAGCGGACACCAACAGGACGGTTTGGTCTCACAAACTGGTGCGGGGCGAACTGCACGAAGGACGACGACGGCGGACAGAGAGTTATTGTCGGTTGAGCACAAGCCATGATTATGAATCCCCCATGATGGCGGAAGGATGTGACTGCCTCATCAGCAGCCGCGAAGTCGGGTTCTACATTCGCGGTGCTGTGAAGGTGGGAACGGAGCAGGGGCGTCGTTCGGAGACGTGCGACGCCGCGTCCTGCTCCGCCAAATCAGGAGAGTCTACGCCCCTGAAAACTTCTTCAATATGACGGCTCGCTCTGCGGTCGTCATTTCTCTATTCAATCGGATTCGCTCATACGCTAGCTCTCGGGCAGCGTGTACGTTGAACGCGGGCAGCGTCGTTCGGTTCGGCATCAAGTCGAAGCGGTTCAGGCTGGCGCTCGCAGCCAACGTGTTCGTCGGGCGAAGCGCTTCGGTGTGGTCGTCAAGCGCCTGCCTTGCTTCAGTGATTTCATCTCGATTCAGCTTGTTCACTGTTTTGCCCTTCGTGCGACACGTTCTCGCAGCCATTCGATATACTCACTAGATTGTTTGTTCATGTCGATGAGACCTTGAACCGTGGCGCTCAACGTTGTGATTTGCTGCTTCAGTGCGGCGACTTCATCGCGTGAGTCGGACAGGTTCTTCGCGACTCCCGCGATGCTGTGCTCTACGTCCGTTGTTTTGCAGACGCAATCTTTTCCAGCCCGGCCTTGCGGCCCGACAGCACCTGCGTATCCGACGCCGTCTCTTCCGTTGATGCCGTCTTTTCCGTCGCGGCCCGCGTCGCCTTTGTCGCCCTTGATGCTGACGCCATCCTTACCATCACGGCCAGCACGCGGCGGTGTGTGCGCGGGTACGCTGTTGAGAACATCGGAAAGCGAAACAACGAGACCTGATTTCGTCGCGAGCCAGACCGTACCTTCGGCGCGTGCAAAGTAGACATCGCCTGCCACGCCAATTTCAGGTAACAAATGTTCAGTGATGGTCGAGTGCAGCTTATTTTTCTGGCGCTTCGTCTCTGCCATTTCACTCCTTCTCGTCGTCGGACAGGTCTTCGTCGTCAACAATTTCCTGACCGCAGGTCGGGCATGTCTTTTCTTCTTCCACGGCGTGTTCCACCTTGCGCTTGCGGGTTTCGGCGCGTGCTTCAAGGCTGCGGACTTCCTCTGCGGTCTTGCAGGGTATTGGTTCTCCCTGCGGACCTAGAAACGTATAAGACTTAGTCATGGCGGCTCCACGGGAAAATTCGGGCGTTCTCTTCAGCTACCTGTTCAGCGAGCAGGGCTGCTGCCCGATTCTCTTCGGACGCAAGGCGAGCACGACTCAACACTTTAAGGTCGTTATGCAGTTCAGCAGCTTGGCGGTGTGCGATGCTGCGGAGCGCTGCGTCTTCGTTGTGGGTGTGCTTCGTCGGGAAAAGTCGAGCGGTGGTTCGCATCGCAGCAGCGGCCACGGCGCTGCGTTGCTCAGCACCAGCGATGTAAGAGGGCGACATCGGCGGCACTGCTCGCTTTTCAATCAGCGCTCGGCGAACTTCGATGACGCGAACCTGCACCCACTTGGGAGCGCCTGAAGCATCTCCGACGAAACCCAAAGAGCGATTTTCACAAAGTAACTCGTTGTCATTCATGTTCTTTTTCTCCTGTTGCCCATTCCCCTGTATCCACGAACTGTGATGGCTATTTCCGCCCCAACTTGAGAACTCGCTCTGTCGCTTCCCGCTCTTCTTGCTCTATTTTTCTGGCGAGCGCTTGCGCGTCCCGAATCGCTCGATAGTTGGCTTCACTCGACGCCAGCGCAGCATCGGTCAGAGCGTCGATTGTGTTTAACTCACTGGCTGGTTTCGCTGTGTACGTTGGAAAGTTCATTTTCCACTCCATAGAGCGGCCCACGTGCTCTTCTTGTCTTCGCTCTGCTGCGTGATTTGTTGGTTCTTCAGTTGTTGGAGACGCTCGCTCACGAGTTCGGGATTCTCCGCGTTCGTGAGTTCAGCCCAGCGAGCGACAATCGACGGCGGACAATCGACGGGCGGTTCTTTTAACCACTGCGTTTCGCATCCTGTGCGCTTGATAATGAGCACGCTGGAGAAAGGCGACTGCGTTTTATCCTGAACACCCCACTCGACAACTGGTGCAACTGCGGGCGGACTAAACTCAGCAGCGAGTCTCTCTCTAAAATCTTTGTAGACGATATGCTCCGCCAGACCTGCGCTCACGAGCGTATCCGCAATGTGCGGATATACGTGGTCAATCCGACCTGCTTTTGGTGAAGGGGCGATGTACTTGATTCTTGCCATTTGGAAGGCTCCTTTTCGAACCAGAGTTACTGTAGTCGTGCAAGCGGCGTCTTAACTGTCGCTCCATATTGACAGCAAGCTGTGACGGGTTCCGCTCAGAGCCACTCAGAGCGCTGCGACTGCCCGGTCCACACGACGGCGCTGTCTTCTTCCAGAACATCGGTATCTAAGACGGTGACACCACCGACGTGCTGTGCTCCCTGCGCGGCCTTTTGGAAGTTGAGAACCACAGTCGGTAGTTCGGAACGTGGAACTGACAAAGTGACGCGGCTTCCGCCATCGACCACAGTCTCACCGACGCGCCATGCTAAGAAGCTGCCGCGATACCCAAGCGACTTATTCCCGCTGGCGGTCTCGACGTTGAAGAATCCCTTTGGGATTTCCTCATAGTTCACTGGGCTGTTCACCGTGATGATTGTCCCGGCGCTACGCTGCGGTTGAAGAAACGATTTCAGTGTGTCGAACATTAGCGACTCCCTTTCCATGCGTTCAGAATCTGAGACGGCGATTTGAGAGCGTCGCCGCGTGTAAGAAGTTTGGTGCCGAGTGCTTCGCGTTCCGCTTGCGTGAGAGCACCGATATGATTCTTGGTGATGAGATAGGACAGAACTTTCACGGCCTGCGATGCAGTCTCGTTCCGAGCACACAACCAGAAAAGAGCAGGCTCAATCGCTTCGCTCAACTCGAATCCCTGCGGTGGTACTACTTGCTCGGTCTTCGCCTTCAGGCGGGCGACGATGCCGACCTTACTTCTTTCTTTGATAAAAGAGCGAAGCGAGACCTGACGCACGAACTCTGACACCGCGTTATTGAGGATTTCTTCGCGACGCTCAGGCGGCGGATTGTAGACATAAACCAGCCCGGCGCGAATCCATTGCCTGAGATTTGGCGCGGTCGCGAAGATGCCGCACCCTTCGCAGCAAAATATCATCGGTGTGATGCTTCTACGCCCGTACTCGCTTCGCGTCGAGACGAGCACGAGCGCCCAGTCACCCTGCTCCACATGCTGAACTACTACTGAACTTTGCATATTACTTCTCCGTTTGCCGACACTGACGTGCCGTCCTTGATTTGCTGCATCGTGATTGCGCTGTGATGTGGCTTGCAAAGAGACTGAAGATTTTCCATGTCGATACCGCCCATGAAGAGCCTAAAATCCCCTGTCTCTTTCCAACTCGAATCTATGTGATGAACGTCTTGCGCCTTGTGTGTGCATTGCGTGCCGTTCTGTTCTACGAACTCACAGATAGGATTGCGGAGTAACTTGTAGCGCCTAACTCCGTATTTACCTTTCCATGCGGCTAGCCCGTAGAACCTATCGTTCGGATGTCGCTGCCTTGCGTCAACACGTGGCGTGTCCTTGTGCTCAGCGCAGAAGTGACCAGTCTCGGCGACGTTCGGGCAGTTAGTAAAATCGCAGAACTTCATACCAGCGGCCCGTGTGTCTGAACGAGTCCGTTTGGGCTGCTCTCCGATACGCTGCCATCTTCCATCAAGAAGATTGCTTTCACGTCGGACACTTCAGGTGGTGCCAGAAAGTTCGGTGCCATCGCGAGCCGCAACGCGTACAGCGCCGCTATCGCCGCATCAATCGGCTTGTCAGGGTTCGCTCTGCGCGGAAACAGATTTGAGTTAAGGTCTCTTTTTGCATGAATGCCCAGCAGGTGGGACGCTAGAATCTCGTCGTCAAAATGCAGACGGCCTGCGAGTGCTAGGGACATCGTCCAATCTAGGACAGGAGAAAACGTTCTCGCTGTTTTCGCGAAGGGAAGGGCGGAGATGCCGTTCTTTTCGAGACGGGGCGACGGTGGTACCCAGCTATCATGTGCGAGTGCCTTCAGCGCGAAGCCATCAGCGTCGTGCTCAACGACGCCGTAGCCGACGTGGTTCCGATAGCCTGCGAGAATCGAATCCGCCAGTTGTTCATCGTCGTTAGCGCCGCTGTCGTAGTACTTGCCGAACAGATAAAAATGTTCTGCGGCGTCGAGATAGCCCTTCGTGCAGTAGACGACAGCGGCGCTTTCCTGCAAACTTGAGCGCTCTATTCCGATGACGAACGGGCGAAGCATGTCAGGCTGCGTGATGCCAGCGTGCTCGCCGACCAGCCAGAGCCTGAAGTCTTCCATCTTCAGGTTCGCTTGACGACACGGCGCTAGAACTTCCTTCGATACCCACTGCCTTACTTCTGAGCCGTCTTCCCACAGCACTAAGTTGTGACTCTTGAATGCTGGCTGGAGCGCGGGAATAGCAATTGCACGTTGCTGTGCTTCTCGTATCGTTTCTAGATAGGAAGAGATTCCAGCGTTCGGGTTCGCTGCGAGAATCGCGTCATCAGTCTTCCAGTCATACCCTTCTGAACTGAAAATTAGCGCGAGTGTTTTCTCGTCGCGCATCTCGCCATTCAAGAGCTTCGTTGATGTGCCATGCAACTCGTAGCCGACCGATGTAAGGTTTTCGCCCGCGTGACCGAGAGAAATCAGCAGCGAGTTGTTCCGCTTGTCGCAGCCGAGAGCCATCTCTTCGTAGACTTCGCGTGACTTGTGACTCCACAGTTCGTCAACGGCTGCACCGTGCAGGATTTTCCCGGCCAATGATTTACCCTGACTCGACACCGGGAGAAGAGTGCTCGCCGAAGAAGGCTGCACGATTGAGTGCTGAAGGACTCGAAGCCCGAGCGCGTCCGTGAGCTTCGGGTTGGCGCGGAGAGTATCCCTGATGAAGTCAAAGCACAGACGTGCCTGATTAGTTGCGCGGGCTGCTGTGACTACTTCCGCCCCCTTCTCACCATCGGCAGCAAACAGATAGAGCAAAATTGCTGAAGAGAGCGCCGTCTTCCCACTCGACTTACCGCACTCCAGCAGCAGCCGTCTGTAGCGCCGTAGCTTCGTGTTGTCCGTTCGCTTCCACGAGAACAGAACGAGAATCAGCCACGCCTGCCACGGCGACAGGATGAACGGCTTTCCACCGCACTCGCCCTTGATGTGGGTGGTACAGGAAATGAAGTCGATGACGGTCGCGCCGTCTTCCGGCTGCCACACGTAGGGAAAGTCTTCCTGCCCCTGCCTGAGCAGGTCGGCGCGTTGGCGCTCGATAGCCTTCCGCGTCCAGATGCAAGCAGGACGCTGGCCGCTGAGGATTTCTTCTTCCCACGCACTCGCTTTGTTTTCGTAGGAGTTCACAGTTTCGGCTTCAGGGCGTCAATCGTCGCCTTCATAATCTCGGCGGCAGAGCGCGTGTCTTTCTGGGTGCCAGTCTCTGCGCGAGCCTTCAGAGTTTGAAAACGGGTGATGTCCTGTCTAAGTTGGCGAGCAGCCTTGCTGTCGGCGCTCCACTTTTTTAACAGGTCAAGGTCAGTAGTCTTTGAGTCAGCCATTCGTGCTTGCAAATCTTGCACGTGTTGCTCTGCGGCTTCCGCTGCTGCAATTGCGCTCGCAATTTTCGCGTCAAACCACGCAGGCGAATCTCGTTCGAAAGATGAAGCGATTTCCTGTTCAGAAGGCGGCGCTGTAACAGGAGCGTAGTTCGCGGCCTGTTTTCCGTGTCGCATACAGCCACAGGATTTTGTTCGGCCCTGCTTGTAGGAATCTTCGCGACAAATGAATGCAGGAGAACCACACGAACACTGCACCAGAACAAGGCGCTGCTTGTGCTTGTTGTGACCTGCTTCGGACACGAGCGTTAAAGTTGGCATGGGGTTCCATACTTACAGCGACCTGTGACAGGTCTTACAACGAACGTTGAGTATGTCCGAAGGGAGTTAAACCGATTGATATGTAATAGTTAGTCCGCGATAAGTCGATGCAAAGGGCGCACTTACAACGCTAAATTTGGGCACCCCGCGTAAAATTTGTCGTCAAGCTGGCGCAAACCGCAGGAGCTAAAAATCGAGAAAAGTGACCCCCTACGGTCGATTTTCGTGTCAGTTTCTGAGGCGCAGAACATCTTCGAGTGTCGAGCGCAGGGCAGGCTCGTCGATGCACGCTTGCAATATCGCATCGAGTTCCTGCTCACTCAGGCGCGACGTGATGCGAAGCCAGCGAGCAGCCTGAATCTTCAGCCAGAGGATGACGTAGCCTTTGAAGGTCATTCGGAATCCATCGGAAGGTGGCTCTTGATTACGTCGATGACGCGTTCGAGCAGAGCGTTCTTGTACATCTCGAAGCCTTTCGTCATCGGCATCGAGTGCTTGATGCTGCCCCTATCCTTGCCGCCAGACGACCCGAACTCAGCCAGCTTGATGAGATAGGCGAGCGAGCGCCTGTAGATGCGACCCTTCGGCTGGCGACCCTTGCCCCTGCTGACGTGCAAGTCCACCAGTGAACCCTTCGGCGCTACACGCACGCGCCCAGATAGGTCTGACTCCATGCGCGTTGACTTAGACCACGACGACTGCTGGGCTGCCACACGCGCTGGCTCGCCTGTGAAGCTGGCGCTAGTGTTCAGTTGCATTGCACCACGCAGGGCTTCACCGCCTTGACTCAAGCCGTCCTTGACGATAGCGCGTGACGTTTCACCAGCCAGACGTTCGAGTTTGTCCTGTAACTCGCTCAGTCCCGATACGGTGACTTCAATGTCGTCCATGATGTTGTTCTCTCTCTCCTGTGAGTGTGTGTTCTTTGCCTGCTGTGCTCAGCTCTGCCGTGCTTCTAGGGTGTTGGGTTGCTCTGGGGTGCCTGTCTTGCTCTGCGGGGCTTGTAGAGGCTCTCGTGCGTTTTCCGAACTGAGCGGCTCCCAGTCGATTTCGGCGCAGTCCATCGGGAGCCAACACAAGAACCTGATGCGGTTCAGCGCGTAGCGCGTCGGCGGCGTGGTTTGGGCGGCGTCGGCACGTAAGGCACAGTCGGGCGCAGCCCCAGAAACTGTCGGCGCTGCTCCAGTTCGGCGGGCGTCGCGGGCGGCGACAGTTCCCCGCCTGACTTGCCTGCGAGCCACTGGCGCTCGTCGCGTTCGTGAAGTGAAGTGTTCATTCATATTGACTCAAACCTGTGACACTGGTGTGGTGCAAGGGTGGTGCAGGATGTCGTCGCACCACACCAATATGCTGGTGTGGTGCAAGGGTGGTGCAGGGTGGTCGTCGCACCACACCGCTATTCTGGGGTGGTGTGGTGCAAGGTGCGTGCCTTATAGGGCACCATGCACTGCACCACACCAGATGTTGAACCAAGGTCATAACGGAAGCTCCACGGGCTGCACCCTACTGGGGCAGTTCCGCTGCCAGCCGTCAGCGTCGGAGCGGGAGTAGCCAGCGTCGGCGAGCAGCACTTTGAGTTTCCGCCGATTGATGTGCGTCTCGTCTTCGAGTTTGCGCTCGCTGACTTTCGGGTTCTGGGCGATGAGCGCTTGCAGCTTCACGGTATCGCTCTGCCGTTGCTCTACTTCTGCCGTCGATGCGTCACCGTCGAGCACCCCGAAGTCGCCGATGGTGTCGATGAACGGTGACAACTGGATTCTGAAGTCGTCGGGCTGGGTGAAGTCACGAGCCTTGACGCAGCGCACCGCGAGCCTGACGAGTTGCCGCGACTCCTTCGAGTACTGGTCGCTGTTGCCCTTCTCATACTGCAAGCCCCAAACACTGTCGCAGATTGCTCCCAAGTCGCCAGTCCCACGGAGCGTGTTTTCGAGCGTCAGTTCAGTCGTTTCGGCTCCAGCCTTCGCCCTGTGGTGAAGACACACGACAGCACGAGCGCCCAGATGGAGCAGAGCGAACACGTCACGAGCCAGCCCGTGGGCGTGCTGGGCGGCGTCGTTCTCGTCGTCCGCCTGCGAGAAGCGGACGGCGGTGTCCAAGAAGACGACGGGCTTCAGTTCCTGAATAGCGGCGGCCAGCGCTGGGTCACTCAGCGCCATCGGAACACCATCGGAAATCGTCTGGCACCAGAAGCGCTCAGAGATACCGAACAGCCGACAGCGTTTCTTGAAGGTCTTCGCCGACATCTCTGGGCACATGTAGAGCACGGCCACGGGTTCGGGCACGGCGTAGTTACCCAAGAACTTTTTTCCCGTCGTGAGCGCTCTGGCGAGCGACAGACAGAACCATGTTTTCCCAGCGCCAGAGAGAGCGCCGACGAACGTTACGCCTTCGGGCAAAGCGTTCTCGATGAGCCAAGAGATGTCACCGTCAGGCAGTTCGTCCACGGTGTGGAACTTCTTGTGCCAGTCAACTGGCTCCCCTATCGCTGTGAGCGGTGCTTTGCTCTTCACTCGTTGAAGGAGTTGCTCTGCCTGCGTCTGGCGGTTCTCCACCGTCAAGGTCAGCCCGTAAGTGTCACCCGTCAGGGCGAGCAACTTGTTCGGGATGTTGCCCGAATAGATTTCGATGGGGTTCTTATCGAGATGAAAATCTTCGGGAAGTGTGCCCTTGCATACGACGTGAAAGCCTTTACCCGATGCGCTGATTTCCGTGTAGCTGTCTAGTTGCTCGACGAGTTCATCTGCCCACAAAGCGACTTCGCCCGTCGCGGGGTCTCGCACGCCGTCAAGGTCGATGTAGACGAGACCTTCGTCTTTCATCACGATGCGTTGTACGCCTGCCTTCGGTTCGCGCTTCGTCAGGATTTCTTCGAGCGAGCGGCAGTTCGCGGCTTTAGCTTCGGGAGTCGCATACAAACCTATCGGGCGCTTGCGCGGCTTCCTGTCAGGGTGTTTCGGGTCTTTCACGTTGTCGTACTGAAGGAAGAGTCGCGCTGATGCGAGTTCGGGCGGAATGTTCTGGAGTAATTCGCTGTGCGTCTTCGTCAATGTCGTGTCCCTAGTTCAAAAGTTCCCCGTGGGCTGCTCATGGGAGAACAGCCCACAGGGTAGGGACAGCGATGACGAGTCGCTGAAGGTCAAAAGTGTTTTGATTTTCGTCTGTTACTGTCCCTATATTCACCGTCGCGTGTAACGGGCGTACCCCCTAATTGGCGTAGGGTGCGTCTGCAACTTCTTTGTAATCAAGCATCCCGCATGACATGTGGTGATTCTGCAACAAGATGCAGCTTTTCCTTCTAACTAATTGATTCGACGGCACGAAATAATTTTCAGAGGTTACCTGCGGGCCATTGCAACCTTTCACTTAGAGCGTAAGATTTTGTAAGTGAAAGGGGAACACGATGAGACGGGCCAAAGGGGAAGGGTCGCTGCTGAAAATCTACGGGAAGAAAGACCGCGTGACGGGGAAGAAAAAAGCCATCAGTGAAAACTGGTTTGCCCAGTATTACGACGCGCAGGGACGACAGCGGCGCGTGTCCACCAAGACACCTGTGCGGCAGAAGGCGCTCTCCATCCTGCGGCGCTTGATGGACGACACCGACAAGGGTCTCGTGTCCGTTATCGACGCCCGCAAGGTCACGTACGGAGACCTGCGGTCGGGCTTGTTGGCGTCGTATGTCGAGCGCGGGAACCGTTCGCTGCAAACGAAAGACGATGGGGAAGAGACAATCGCAGCGCTGAAATCGCTTGACGAGTTCTTCAAGTTCGACGCGCAGCACCCGGGCCCGAGTGCCCTAATAATCACTTCTGATACGGGGCGGGAGTTCGTCAAGAAAAGACTGGCCGATGGCGTCGGCAATGCGTGGGTGAATCGCTCACTCGCTTGCCTTCGCAGGATGCTGCGAATCGCGTACGACGACGGCAAGCTCCAGCGGATGCCGAAGCTCCATTTTCTGAAAGAACCACCAGCCCGTAAAGGCTTTCTCGAACTGAAGAAGTTCGATGAACTCATCGGGCTGCTGCCGACGCATCTCAGACCGCTCGTGACGTTCCTGTACTACGACGGCGTGCGGCTCGGTGAGGCGCTCCAAATCGACTGGGCGCAAGTGAATCTTGAGCGGCGCATCATCCAGTTACACGAAGAGCAAACCAAGGGCGACGAACCGCGTGTTGTTCCTTTGCCGTCGCCGCTCATCGCTATGCTTCGCGACATCGAGCCGAAAACGGGGCGCGTCTTCGACGACACGAATCTGCGTGTGGAGTGGGAACGGGCTTGCGACGCCTGTGGGCTTGGCAAGAGAGCGAAGATGGAAGCAGAGAAAGAGAACGGCTTCGCATGGTACAAATACAAGGGGCTGACCATCCACGACCTGCGGCGGTCAGCCGTTCGGAATCTGGTGCAGGCTGGAGTGCCCGAGACAGTAGCCATGCGTATCAGCGGCCACAAGACGCGCAGTGTGTTCGACCGCTACGCCATCGCCAGCGAAGGCGACTTGCGGAAGGCGATGCAGAAGGTCGAACTAAGCGGGGTCTCAAGTGAAAGTGTAGTGAAAGGCAAGGTCGCACGTCGGCGCGGTAAGTTGCTAAAGCGCTGATTGTAAAGGGATGGGCCCGTAGCTCAACGGTTAGAGCAGCAGACTCATAATCTGTTGGTTCTTGGTTCGAATCCAAGCGGGCCCACCAGCCTGAATCACGGTGGGCGCATAGACTTAGTTTTCTTCAGCTTGCTATTTGCTCATTCGAGTCGTTGCACGCATTTCTCAGCGAAGCAAACAGATGGTCGGCAATTCCCTCGGACTTTGACACAACGTCTTTGATACCGGCCGCCCGAGCGGCCTTCAAGAGTTGCCCGTCGCTGTGCATGGTGAACATTACCATTGCCGTTTTCGGAGCGACGACAGTGATCTGTCGTGCGGCCGCAAGTCCGTCCATCTCGGGCATCTGCAAGTCCAGGATCACTACGTCGGGGTGCAGTTCTTTGACTTTTTCAACAGCGACCTTGCCATCTTCTGCCTCGCCACAGACCCGCCAATCGGGGTCTTGCTCCAGGCAAGACCGGAGCGAATGGCGGATGAGAGCACTATCGTCGACGATTAGAACTGAGTAGGACAAAACAGCCTCGGATGCCCTTAGCAGGGGCTGGCCGTGCCCCGTCGCACAGTCGATTGGCCAGAAACGACGGAACGGCGGTAAGGAAGGACACCTCCACGCTACGCCCTGAGCCGCAGGAGTAAATACCCTGAACACTGTACGCTAGCGCACATTGGATTGTTCGATGCCGAACGCCTAAAGGCACAACAAGTTACGAATTCCTTTACGGATTGTTCGATGCCGAACGCCTAAAGGCACAACAAGTTACGAATTCCGTTACAGAGGGTCAAATTAAGGAGTAGTGTTGAGGAGTCTCTTCTAGCACTCTTCCGCCGCGCCCCGCCAGGGTGACGGTTCCTTGCGAAAATCAGACAGCGTTTTCGCTGGCACTGGCAAGGAGCCGTTATGGTGAAAAGACCGTCTGTTTCTGTCCGCGCTACAAAAGCCCCAATCGATGGTGACGGAAAGGCAATAGCCAATAAAATTCTGCTCAGTCTCTCGCGCAAAGAATTCGAGCAAGTGCTCTCAAAATTGGAATTTGTGCGGCTGAAACTTCACCAGGTGATTCACGAGGCGGGAGAAACCATCAAATCTGGTTACTTCGTCAACGCAGGAGTAGTTTCAGTTCTGGCGGTTCAGCCTGACGGAAAATCCGTGGAGGTTGGCCTCATTGGCAAAGAAGGCTTTGTGGGTGTACCTCTCCTTGTGGGATACCATAGCAGCCCGACCAGACTCATAACCCAGGGAGATGGCACGGCCTACCGGTGCGATGCCGATACACTTCGGCAACTTGTCCAGCAATGTCCGGGACTGGAGAAGCAATTGCATCGTTTTGCCCATCGCCTGGCGATGCAGACCACCCAAATCGCAGCCTGCAATCGATTACACGACGTGGTCGAACGATTGGCCAGGTGGATCTTGATGAGCCACGATCGGATCCTCGCAGACGACCTTCCGCTAACCCAGGAATTCCTAGCGACGATGCTGGGAACGCGTCGCTCAAGTGTGACCGTGGCCGCGGGCATATTGCAAAAGGCTGGACTGATTTCTTACACACGGGGGAGCGTCAAGATATTGAGCCGGAAAAAACTCGAAGACGCGGCCTGTGATTGCTATGGAATCGTGCAACGACAGCTAACGGCTTGGGAAACAGAAGCGAATTAATCTCTGTGCGGGACCGCACAAAAAAACGTTGCGGATCGTACCGACAAGAGTCGTTTCTAGGGTAATACTCTTAGTAGCCTACCCGACAGAGGGCTCCTAGGGTGGGCAAAGAATTGTTGCCAGCCGAAGGATTTGTCATGTCAACTAACGGCACGCCCGGCCCGCAGGATTGGAAGGAACTCTATCAACTTGCCATCCTGGAAACCGATCCGGCTAAACTCTCGCCCCTTATTGCCGACGCCCATAAAGCGATTCTTGACCGGATTCAAGAGACTCTCACTAAACCCCTCTCCGCCGAAAACGAGCGACTGAGCGACGCTCTCAACGGTCTCCGTACGCTTCGCCAAGAGGTCAACTCCTGGAGGAGCAAAGGCAATGGCGAAGGATCTGACCTTCGGAAATCGGACTGAGTTGGCAAGTTGGTTCCCGCGTCGAGTCCAGGCGAAGCCGCCAAACTGCCTCACCCATTTCCATCACCCCAGCGGCAAGCTGAAGTAAAAAACTGACCCGTGCCCCAACTGGCTAGTAACTCCCAGCCGCCCGCCGTGGGCTTCTACTATGGCTTTGCAGATCGCCAGTCCCATGCCGGTTCCGTGGACTTGCACGCGCTGGTTTCGTCCGCGATAGAATTTTTCGAAGACCAGGGATTGCTCGAAATCGTCGATGCCGGGACCGCGATCGGCAATGCTGGTGATGAGTGTGTCGTCCTTGGCTTCCGCGGTGATGCGGATCGGAGTACCGGCGGGTGAGTATTTGGCGGCGTTCTCGATCAGGTGTACCAGAACCTCTTTGATGTGAGCGGAATCCATGCGCGCGTTGGGAAGGCCGGCAGGGATTCTGACTTCCACGGGATGCTGGACCAGGAGTTGCTTCAGTTCGTCGAGCGCTTCCTCGACCGCGTTGCCGATGGGCGCGGATTCAAAACGGAATTCCACTTTGTTCGCGTCCAACTGGGCCATTTCAGCGGCTTCTCCGATCAGACGGTTCAGCCGATCGCTCTCCTCGTTGATGATGGTCAGCAGTTCCTGTCTCTCTTCCTGCGAATGGCCCGGCGAATGAGTCGGGCTGCCGAGCAGCGAGGTCACGGACGCTTTAATGGCGGTGAGCGGAGTGCGAAACTCATGCGTGACCGAATCGAGCAGGACGGAACGCAATTGCTCGCTTTCACGCGCGGCCTCAGCGCGGCTGAGTTTTTCGACGGCGCCAGCGCGCTCGATAGCGATGGCTACCAGGCTGCCGATGGCCTCCAGCGTTTGCCGCGAAAGCACCGAACCGGCAACGCCCAAGCAGCCCACCACGCGCATCCCCATGCGGAGCGGCATGAAGGCCAATTGATGGACGGCATCGATTCGGGGTTCACCCCGCAGGCCGATCAACTGGAGATCGCGCGATTCCAATCCGTCGATGTTGGGGCCAGAGCGATACACGTCCTCGCGGATGGACAAAGAAAGCGCCGCCGACCGGATGCCGAATGACTCGACGATGTAACGCGGAATCAGGTTCAACAACTCAGCCGGGTTGTCGCTCGAAAGCAACAACTGGCTGAATGCGTAGAGGCGTTCCAGTTCCTGGCGGCGCTCGACGGCGGAGCGCGTCCCGCGCCGTGCGCGCTCCGACATTTCGCTGGCAGTTACCGCGGTGACCAGGAAGGCGAAGAGCGCGATCCAGTTCTGTGGGTCGGAGATGTTGAAGGTGCCGATCGGAGGCAAAAAAAAGTAATTGAATGCGAGAGTGGCGATCACCGACATGAAAACCGCTTGGCGTAAGCCCCAGGAGGCAGAGATTCCGAGGACGCCCAGCAGGAAAGCGAGCGCAATCGTGGTCGGATTCAGATGGAGCCAGCGGTGGCCGACGAGAGTAATACCGGCCACAGATAGAGCCGCGATCAGGTATCCGGATCCGGATCTGGCCGCGGCGTTCACGAGGCGATTGTATGACAAAGACAGATTTCAAGGTTGGCGTAGGGACAGCCGCCCTCGGCTGTCCACGCGAGCGCGACTCGCAAGGGTTTCGTCTGTTGCATCCTCACTCTAGACTGGGCGGGACTTTGTCCCGCCGGACAGCCGAGGGCGGCCGTCGCTACGCCAACCTTGTAACCTTTCAGTATCTCAACGACAATAATCGCGATGCCCAAGACTCCCGAGCAGTGGCTGGAGGAATGTTCGCCGACGAAAAAGACAGGCAGGTTCAAGCTGTTTCTTGGATATGCTCCCGGCGTGGGCAAGACCCACACCATGCTGACAGAGGCGATCCGGCGGCACACTCGCGGCGAAGATGTGGTGATTGGTGTTGTGGAAACTCACGGACGGAAAGCGGTGGGAGAGCTAGTCGCGAATCTGGAAGTGGTGCCGCGCAAAGAGATTGAGTACAAGGGCGCGGCCTTCGAAGAGATGGACGTGGACGCCATTCTCGCGCGCAAGCCGTGCGTCGCGCTGGTGGACGAACTGGCGCACACCAACATTGAAGGCAGCAAGCATCGCAAGCGCTATGAAGACATACTGGAACTGCTGGATGCGGGGATCGACGTTCTCTCCACCATGAACATTCAGCATCTGGAGAGCGTGACCCCGACGGTGCAGGGGGTCACCGGAATTCAAGTGCGCGAAACGGTTCCGGACTGGGTGCTGCAAAGAGTCAACGAAGTGGTGATGATCGATCTGACTCCGGAGGCGTTACAGAATCGGATGCGGCGTGGCGACGTGTATCCGCAGGAACGCGTGGGGCGGGCGCTGGAAAACTTCTTCCGCGAAACGAACCTGATCGCTTTGCGCGAACTGGCATTGCGCCAGGTGGCCCAAGCGGTGGATCAAAGCCTGGAACAGCACCGCGGAGAGCAGGAGAACAACGAACGACGCCCGGTCGCAATTCGCGAACGCATTGCGGTAGGCATCAGCTCGAACCCGGCGGCGCAGTATTTGATTGCTCGCGGCGCGCGCATGGCGCAGGCCATGAACGCCGAGCTCTTTGTTGTTTATACCGACCTGGGGCAGGACTCGAGCGATGCGAATCAGCGAACCTTGGCCGCGAATGTGCGCTTCGCGGAGAACGTTGGGGCAACCATGGTGCGGCTGAAGGGGAAGAGTGTGGCCAAGGCGCTGGCGGAATTCGTCAACGAGAAACACATCACGCAAGTTGTTTTCGGACGCTCCGCGACGCGGGGCTGGAAACGATATTTCTATCTTTCGGCGATCCATCAATTTTTGCGCGACGCGCCGGCGGTGGACGTGCACATCGTGACCCAGGAACCGAACTGATTGGGCATGTCGGAGCATAAACATATCTTGGTGGTGGACGACGAATCCCAGATCACGCGGGTGCTGCGGACCTCTCTTTCCAGCCACGGATATGACATTCGCGTGGCCAATGACGGCGAGACTGCACTGGAGATCATGAAGGACTGGTCGCCGGATCTGGTCATTACCGACCTGGCGATGCCCAACATGGACGGCCTGGAGTTGTGCCGGCGGCTGCGCACAAAGACGCAAATTCCGATCATCGTGCTCTCGGTGCGGGGTGAGGAACGGACCAAAGTCAAGGCTCTCGACGCTGGTGCGGATGACTACGTGACCAAGCCCTTCGGCATGGAGGAGCTTCTGGCGCGCGTTCGCGCCAATCTTCGCCGCACGCGGACGGAAGAGTCGGAACTTGGACCGATAGAAACGGGCGACTTCAAGATCGATCCCGGAGCCCGCAGCGTTCTTGTCAAGGACCGCGCCGTCCACCTCACGCCGAAAGAATTTGACTTACTCGCGTATTTGGCTCGCCACCCGGGCAAAGTGCTAACTCATCGCGCGTTGCTGGGCGCGGTCTGGGGCGGTCAAAGCACGGAACAGGTCGAATACCTGCGCGTGTTCGTTGCGCAACTCCGCAAAAAACTGGAGCCCTCGCCAAATTCCCCTCGCTACATTGTTACCGATCCCTGGGTGGGTTATCGCTTTGAGCCCGGAGACTGATCGGCGGATCGGAATCGCGCAGAAATTCCCGCTAAGGACAATCACGGAGGGCGGTGGGCCGGCCGCCTCTCCGATTGGACTACTGCTGTGTCGTTTTGAATAGTTGTTCGTGTTCCGCCGCCAACGTCTCCGCATCCTTGGCCTCCTGAAGGTATAGCTTGGAAAAATAGCGGTAGTGGCTCGTACAATTGCAGGAAATGCCCTGCTTCGATTCAATGGTTGCAGGCTGCGTCGCGAGATAATCCGCCTGTGCCGCGAATTCCTGCGCCTTCGCCCTCAAATGTTCCGCTTTTTCCCGGTAGTATGCTGCGAGGCGTTCGTGGTCCGCTGGCGTCGCCGACATTGTCTTCAGTTCCTTCTTGCTGAGGCTCGCTGGAGTTTCTGCGGCCGCTCGCACCACTACAATGCAGGCCAATAAGGCTAGAGAGAGAGTCAAAACGGCGAGCCTTCCGAAGGCGTGATGTATGTTTCTCATATTTTTTCTCCTCAGATCGTTGGATTAAAAACCCCGCCAATTTTGAATAAAAGATTCATAAATTGTTCGTAAGGGTCCCCGCTCCCTCAAGTACGGCGCGTCCACAACGCCCTTTTCCCTTATGACTTTTTTACGAATCACTTGTCACCTCTTTATGCAAGGACCGATCTAATCAAGGGTCGGCCCAAGGGAGTGGCTTGCTAGCCGGGCAAGATTATCTGCTCCTCCAAAGGGTGGGAGTTGGGGAACTTATATTTATGAATCTGAAAATATTTGAAGTCAGGAATACCACAACGAAAACCGCAAGGCGCGCGGCGCTGGTTTTGCTCGCCGCTGCGTTTCTTAGTCTCCCGCTGCACGGACAACAGGCCTCCGGTTCCGACAGCGCCGGGGCGTCCGCTACGGATTCAATCAACGCCGATCAGGCCATCCCGCCGGCGGTTATGAAAGAACTCGAAGCGATGAAAAAACGGATCGAGGAACTCGAAGCCAAACTGCAAAAGCGGGACGGGCAGCCCGGGACGGGTTCCGCTGTGGAAGGAATTGCAGAAGGTTCGAAGGGGCCGAATGGTCCGGGGATCAATTTAGCCTCAGCCTCGCTCATTCAACCCTCTCTTACCCAGCCGCAAAGCGAGATCGCGTCCCCGGCTGCGAGTACTCCCACGACACAGCCGGCTGAACCATTTGCTTTCGCCGACTGGAGCTGGCTCAATGGCAATGCGCGCACCAAAGAGGCGGCGTTTGACAGCAAGTTCTTCACACCGGAGATCAGAGCCGACGTTTCGTATATCTACGATTTCAATAATCCAAGAGACAACACGATCGGCGGGTCGAGTGAAGTATTTCGGTCGGGCGAAGTACAAGTGACGCAACTGGGGGTGGGAGGCGATTTTCACTATGACAATGTTCGTGCGCGGCTGATGACGCAGTTTGGCATGTACTCCCAGACGACGCCCAGAAACGACGCCAGCGTTGCTCACGGCCAGTGGAACCTCGACAACGCCTATCGTTATGTATCAGAGGCGTATGGAGGGTATCACTTCAACGCGCTGCACGGCATCAACCTCGACGCCGGCATCTTCGTGTCTTATATCGGCTTGTTCAGTTACTACAACTTCGATAACTGGGCCTATCAACCGTCTTATGTATCGTCAAATACCCCGTGGTTTTTTAACGGTGTGCGCTTGCAAGTGTTTCCGACGGCGAAGTTGAAAATTGAACCGTGGTTCATCAACGGTTGGCAATCATACGGCAAGTTTAACAAAAAGCCCGGGCTCGGGGGGCAGATCAACTACCGTCCGAATGGTGCGGTGTCGATTATCTTGAATAACTACGGCCTGGGCACCGACACACTGGGAGTACCCAGCCGTACGCGCTTCCACACGGATGACAGCATCGAGGTGAAGTATTACGACAATCCCTCCAGGCTTCTGGACAAAGCGGCCTTTACGTTTACCGGCGATTTGGGCTGCGAAAGCGGCGGCGGCGTTAGCTGCTTCGGCAATACCGTTAAGGTCGTCGGGGGGCAGCGCATTGTTCATCCCAAGCAGAGCTTCGTTGGATACATGATCTACAACCGCTTGTGGTTTCATAAAGACCGGTACGCAGTAACGGTCGGCGGCGGCCAGATAAACAATCCGGGTCGGTACCTGGTACTGTTGCCGCCCATCAACGGTGCGACCGCTATCTCCGGCACGCCCTACTTCACCGAAAATCCCGGCGACCCCTACAAAGCCTGGGACATGACTGCAACCTACGATTACATGCCCAGCCAGTACATAACTTTCCGTTGGGAATACAACCATCGCGCGGCGAACGTTCCCTATTTCACCGGGCGCGGTGGGGTTACACCTCCGGGAGGCAACACCGGGCCGCTCGGCTCCACGGTTCCGGGGTGGACGCCGGATCTCCGCAAGGATGAGAACCGGTTAAACCTGTCTGTACTGGTCAAGTTCTGATCGTGACGGAAAGCTAATCTGCATTTGGAGGAGATTGTATGCAAGACGTGATCTTTATCGTCGTAGCGGTAGCGTTCTTCCTGCTATCGCTGGGTTATGTGCAATTCTGCAATCGAATTCGCTGAGGACAATCGCCTGAGGTAATCATTATGAACGCTGAATCAATCGTCATGCTGATTGTAAGTGCAGGGCTGATGGTCTACCTGCTATATGCCTTGCTGAGGCCGGAGAACTTCTGAAATGACAACCAATGGCTGGATACAGATCTTCGTATTTCTGGCTGTAATTCTGGCGATCACCAAGCCGCTCGGCGTGTTCATGGTAAGAGTGTTCAGCCGTGAGCGCACGTTTCTCGATCCGGTAGTTCGGCCAATCGAACGCTTGCTTTATCGCGTGACCGGCGTCGATGAAGAACACGAGATGCGCTGGTCCGAATACGCTTTCACCATGCTGCTGTTCAGCGGCGCTTCCATGCTTCTGCTTTATCTGATTGAGCGCGCGCAGCATTTGCTGCCTTGGTGGAATCCGCAGAAGTTTGCGGCCGTGCCGCCGGCACTGGCCTTTAATAGCGCCGCGTCTTTCACCACCAACACCAATTGGCAGAACTATTCAGGCGAGGCCACCATGAGTTATCTCACGCAAATGGCTGGCCTGGCCTACCACAACTTCGCGTCGGCGGCGGTCGGGATCGCGCTGGCAATCGCGTTCATTCGCGGCATCGCACGCAAGGAAAGAGAAACCATCGGGAATTTCTGGGTGGACATGACCCGCTCGACCCTTTGGGTGCTGCTGCCCGCGTGCATCGTCTATGCCCTGGTGCTGGTGTCGCAGGGAGTCGTACAAAACCTCAAGCCGTATGACACAGCGAAGCTGATCGAACCGCAACAGGTCCAGAAAACTGGAGCGGACGGCAAGCCGATGGTTGGGGCGGACGGCAGGGCCGTGATGGACACCGTCACCGACCAGAGCATCGCGCAAGGGCCGGTTGCTTCTCAAGAAGCAATCAAGATGTTGGGCACCAACGGCGGCGGATTCTTCAATGCCAACAGCTCCCATCCTTTTGAGAATCCCACGCCACTTAGTAACTTCTTGCAGATGCTGTCTATCTTCGCGATCCCGGCTGGTCTCACTTACACGCTCGGCCGAATGACTGGGTCGCAGCGTCACGGCTGGGCGGTCTGGACGGCGATGGCAGCTCTCTTCTTGTGCGGTGTTACGGCGGCATATTGGGCTGAGGCTAAAGGCAATCCTCTTCTGCACGGAGTCGACCAACGCGCGACGGCGCTCCAGTCGGGCGGAAACATGGAAGGCAAGGAAGTGCGTTTCGGTATCGCCAATTCCGCGCTGTTCGCGACCATCACCACCGATGCGAGCTGCGGTGCGATCAACAGCTGGCATGATTCTTTTACGCCGCTGGGTGGGATGGTGCCGCTGGTCAACATCATGCTCAGCGAGACTGTATTCGGAGGAGTGGGCGCGGGCCTGTACGGCATCCTGATCTACGTGGTGCTGTCAGTGTTTATTGCCGGACTCATGGTCGGGCGAACGCCGGAGTATCTGGGCAAGAAGATTGAAGCGTATGACGTGAAGATGGCCATGCTGGTCACGCTGGTTTTCCCGCTGATCATTCTAGTGCTCACCGCCATTTCATCGGTCGAAGGATTCGGCACATCGAGCATCAGCAACGCAGGCCCACACGGATTAACCCAAATCCTCTACGCGTTCACGTCCATGGCAGGAAACAACGGCTCCGCATTCGGGGGTCTGAACGGCAACACGCTTTGGTACAACATGGCGGGTGCAATGACGATGCTGGTGGGACGCTTCTTCATGATCATTCCCATGCTGGCGATTGCCGGCAACCTGGCGAAGAAGAAAACGGTGCCCGCTTCGGCAGGTACATTTCCGGTGACGACGCCCCTGTTTTCCCTTCTGCTGGTGTCGGTGATTGTGATTGTGGGTGCGCTCACATTTTTCCCGGCTCTTAGTCTGGGTCCCGTACTGGAACATCTGCAGATGATGGCAGGGAAAACTTTCTGAGACAAAACATGGCAGAGAAGAAAAGCAAGAGTTTGTGGGACACAAAAATCATCCGGCGGGCGCTGGTCGATGCTGTGGTCAAGCTCGATCCCCGCACCATGATGAAGAATCCGGTGATGTTTGTGGTTGAGGTTGGCAGCGTGGTCACGACCGTGCTGTTATTCCGCGGGAAGCAAAGCTTCGCATTCAATCTGCAGATCACACTCTGGCTCTGGTTCACCGTGCTGTTCGCGAATTTCGCGGAAGCCATGGCCGAGGGGCGCGGCAAAGCGCAAGCGGACACGCTGCGCAAAGCCAGGTCTGAAACCGAGGCCCGGCGCTTGCTGCCAAACGGTTCGGTGGAAACGGTGCCGAGTGCGAAGCTTCGTTCGGGCGATGTCGTGATGGTTGCCGCGAGCGAACTCGTCCCGGGCGATGGCGAAGTCATCGAAGGTGTTGCCTCGGTGGACGAGTCCGCGATTACCGGAGAGTCCGCGCCGGTGATTCGAGAAGCCGGAGGAGACCGGTCGGCGGTCACCGGCGGCACGCGTGTGCTTTCCGATGTGATCAAAGTTCGCATCACTTCGAATCCCGGCGAAACCTTTCTCGACCGAATGATCGCTTTGGTCGAGGGCGCAGAGCGGCAGAAGACTCCGAACGAGATCGCGCTCAACATTTTGCTGGCGGGCCTGACCATCATTTTCCTGCTTGCTGTGGTTACGCTGCAGCCTTTCGCGATTTACTCCGGATCGCCGCAGACCGTATTTGTGCTCGTCTCTCTGCTGGTCTGCCTGATCCCAACGACGATTGGCGGCCTGCTTTCCGCGATCGGCATTGCGGGCATGGACCGCCTGGTGCAGCACAATGTGCTGGCGATGTCCGGACGCGCCGTGGAAGCGGCCGGAGACGTAAACACATTGCTGCTCGATAAGACGGGAACGATCACGCTCGGAAACCGCCAGGCAGCGGAGTTCATCCCGGCACCGGGGATTACCGCGGCCGAGATGGCCGATGCGGCTCAACTCTCGTCGCTCGCCGACGAAACGCCCGAAGGCCGATCGATTGTTGTGTTGGCGAAAGAGCAGTACAGCCTGCGCGGGCGTGAACTGGCTTCGCACGAAGCAGTGTTCGTCCCCTTCACCGCGCAAACCCGCATGTCGGGCGTGAACCTGGACGGCCGCGAGATTCGCAAAGGGTCGGTCGACGCCATCATCAAATATCTAAATCAGTTCGGAACATCGCTGCCGCGCGAAATTCAAGCAAGCGTCGAACAGATCGCGCGCTCGGGAGGAACGCCGCTGGTGGTGGCGGAGAATCAGCGGGCGCTGGGCGTGATCTACCTGAAAGACATTGTCAAAGGCGGGATGCGCGAGCGCTTCAATCAACTGCGCGCCATGGGCATCAAGACGGTCATGATCACTGGCGACAATCCGCTGACGGCGGCGGCCATCGCGCGCGAGGCGGGCGTGGACGATTTTCTGGCGGAGGCGACTCCAAAAGACAAGATGGATCTGATTCGTCGAGAGCAGGGCGACGGAAAGCTGATTGCCATGACCGGCGATGGCACCAACGATGCGCCCGCGCTGGCTCAAGCCGATGTGGGCGTGGCGATGAACACCGGCACGCAAGCCGCGAAAGAGGCCGGAAACATGGTGGACCTGGATTCGAATCCCACCAAACTCATCGAAGTGGTGGCCATCGGAAAACAGTTACTGATGACTCGCGGAGCGCTCACCACGTTCTCGATTGCGAACGATGTGGCGAAGTATTTCGCGATCATTCCGGCCATGTTTGCTGGAACATTTCCCGTGCTGAATGCGCTGAACATCATGCGGCTGCAGACGCCGCAGTCGGCAGTACTCTCTGCTGTTATTTTTAACGCGCTCATCATCGTTGCCTTGATTCCACTGGCGCTGCGAGGGGTCGCGTACAAGGCGATGAGCGCCGAATCTCTGCTCCGGCAGAACCTTCTGGTTTATGGATTTGGCGGACTGGTGGTCCCATTCATCGGCATCAAGCTGATTGACATGTTTATCACCGGTATCAGGCTGGTGTAGGGAAGAGACAATGAAGAAAAATCTGATCACGGCTGTACTGATGACGATCGCGACCACGGTCTTATTGGGAATTCTCTATCCCCTGCTGCTGACCGGACTCGCGCAGCTGATCTTCCCCAAGCAGGCCAACGGCCAGCTGATCAGGGGGCACGATGGAGTGGTAGTTGGGTCGCGGCTGATCGGGCAGCCATTTTCGGGACCCAGCTATTTTCATTCGCGCCCATCCGCCGCGGGGACTGCGGGTTACGACGCCAGCGCCTCTGGCGGCTCAAATCTCGGTCCGACCAATGCGCAGCTGATTGCTCGCGTCAGTGGAGACGTCGCCAAGCTACAAGCCGAGAATCCCGGTGCTCCCATTCCGGTCGATCTCGTCACGACATCGGGCTCAGGACTCGACCCGAATATCACGCCAGCTGCGGCGGAGTTCCAGATTCGCCGCGTGGCTTCGGAACGCAAGATTCCGGAAGCTGAAGTTGCACGCCTGGTTCTCGAGAACTCCGTGAACCGGCAATGGGGATTCCTCGGCGAGGCGCGCGTGAACGTGCTCGAGCTGAATATCGCGCTCGATGCGCGCTACGGGCGAAGGCGCTAGTACCGCGACCGCGCAATAATTCATACGATGGAGTAACGGGCGTCTTGCCTGTTCAGCCGGGCGGGGACGCGCCCGGCTCTCCGCCGGCTAGCGCGGCGAATAAATCACACGCAGTGCGCCCGCCGCAACCGAAATCTCGGCGGGCGTCTCGCACACAAACTCTCCGTCGGCGTAGATATCGAGCGGAGTCTCTGTCTCTACGTGGACTCGCTCGGCCCGCGAATACTCAACTTCGGGCAGAAGGAGATGGTGCCCGAAGTACACCGTCGGAAACATGCAAAACAGTTTGAAGGGATTCAGTGTGGTGATGCGGCAGATGTCGAGCTTGCCGTCGGCGAAATCGGCCTTTGGAGCGATGCGCATACCGTCGCCGTAAAACTGCGTATTGGCGAAGGCGGCGAGCAGAGTCAGCCTTTCGGCTTCGGTGCGATCCTCCCCGTTGACCTGAGTCAGCCGCATGGAATATGCCGGAAGTTTGAGCAGCAGTGGCAACAACGCCAGGGCATAGCCGCCGTGTCCGCGCAGCCAGCGCGGCATCCGATTGGCGCGCCGAGCGGCCGCAGAGTCCAGACCGCACCCGGCGACGCCGCAGAAATAGTGGGTGCGCTCCGGCGCAGCGGATGGAACGATGACCCCGAGATCAATTGCCCGCGCCTGAATTTTCCCCGATTCGAAATCACGCCAGACGCGCAAGGAGTCTCCTATCGACCGCAGGTTCAGCGCGCGGGCAAAATCGTTTCCACTGCCCGTTGGGACGATCAGTACGGGGAGATGGAGGCGCACCAGCGCTGGGAGGTGACGGTGAATGGTGCCGTCCCCGCCGAAAATAAGGATGGCGTCGGCGTCGCCGGAAGAGGCCGGTAAGCCCTGCAGCCGCTCTGCTCTCGAGCCGGTCTGAAACGGCTTCAAGGCTGCGGGTGAAGTTCCCAGTCCGAAGATGACGGCGACGCGCATGGCTCAACGTTTAGCGTTCAGCATTGTGGTGGAATACAGAGTTACGTTTGGTGCGAGCAACTGACGAGCTTGCGCTCGGCTTGGACGGGCGAGGCGCCCGTCCCCACACGAGTACACGAACTATTTCGGCAGGCATTTCTCCATGAAGTCCACCAGATCTTTTTTCATCTTGTTGTGCTCGGCCCTATCGATGTACACCATGTGCCCCGAGTTGTAGGTGGCGTACGAAACATTCTGGCGGAGCTGTCCGTCGAGGTTCAGGTGATCCATGGTCCAGTTGGCAGCGGCGAAGGGTGTGGCCAAATCATAGTAGCCCTCCATCACCAGGATCTTCATGTACGGATTTTTGATCATGGCCGAGCGCAATCCGCCTGCCGTGCTGGGAAAGCCTTCCACCGCGTTGCCCCACTCCCATTTCTGGAAGCCGGGTTCGTCGTAGGCGAAGACCCTATAGGGCATGTCGGACTTGTAGTTGAGTTCGGTACGCAGGTAGCCGTTGAACGCGGAGGTGTAAGGCGGCAGAATGGCGGCGCTGGTCGGATCATAGAAGAGACGATCTTCGTCGGGATTTGGGCTGCTGAACCGGCCGTCGAGGCGGCCAGCGACCAGTTTCTGGTCGAGCAGCAGTTCGTGGGTGAAGGTGGGGACGTCGATGCGCAGGCTGTGCGCTTCGATCACTTCCGGGCGCAGCCCTATGTAGCGTGACAGTTGATCGACAATCTTGCGGCGTTCTTCCGCCGTCAAGGCGTCGCCTTTGCCGAGAGCAAGCGCGTAATCATTGGCGGACCAACGCACGACCTCGTCGCGCGTCTTGGCCATATCCTGAGTGAGATCGGCGGACAGCTTGTGATGGTAACCGGCGATCATGTTGAATGTCGGCACAAGCAGAAAATAAGGCAAGTCGTTCGATTTGTTCCATTCGAGCGTCTGGAAATCCACGGCCATCGAGAGCAGGGCCACGCCATTGAAAGCGATACCGTGGTCGGCCAAATACCCGGCGATGCCAGCGGCGCGCGTGGTGCCGTAGCTTTCCCCCAGCAGGAAGAGCGGAGAACCCCAACGATCGTAGCGGGAGATATAGAGGCGGATGAATTCTCCGAAGGCTTGTACGTCGCCCTTTACGCCCAGAAACTTCTTGGCAAGTTCGGCGGTCGCGGCGCGGGAGTAACCTGTAGCCATGGCGTCCACCATGACGATGTCACTGCGATCGAGGAGCGTGTTGGGATTGTCTTCCAAGCGATAAGGGGCTGCTGGCATGAAGCCGTTCGCCTGAAGCACCACGCGCTTCGGTCCGAGCGCTCCCATGTGCAGCCACACCGAAGCGGAGCCGGGGCCGCCGTTGAACGAGAATGTCAGCGGACGCTTTCCGGCTTCCTGTCCATCGAGCGTGTATGCGACGAAAAACATTTCCGCTTCTATCTTGCCGTCGCCGCGCTTGATGGGAAGTCTCCCGGCCGTCGCCGTGTAACTGAGCGTCTTGCCGTTCAACGCGGCCTGGTGATGCGTGATCACGGGCGGAACTTCCGCCACATCGTAATGTTCTTCCTTATCTTTATCTTTATCGGTGGCCTCGCTTGACTCGGCTTTGGCGGGCTCCGCGGGCTTGCCCGTTTCCGTGGTCTTGTCCGGAGTTATCGGGGGCGCCTGCGTTGGTTGCTTTTTGTTTTTGTCTTTTCTGGACGTGACCGGCTTCGCGCTCTCGGGCGTCGTGTCCTGTGATTGGTTTTGTTGAGCCACCGCAAACGGAATCGTCATCATGGCGAAAAGTAGAACTATCAGAATTCTCATCTTTGTCTCCGGGAAAAAAGAGTTGGACCAGCATTATAAAGCGTGTTCGATATTGCACTTGGAAAAGCCTCGTCCGAGGTCTACAATTTCGCTGGCTCCGGAACAATCAAATCACAATTTCCGGGAGTTCGTGTGCGCAAAGAACATTCAAAGGAGCATCGAAATATGAAGAAAGTACTCGCCTTGCTGTTCGCCATTGCTCTCTCCCTCTCGATGTCGTCGTTCGCGTTTGCCCAGGACAAGCCCGCGGATAAACCGATGGACAAGATGGACAAGCCGATGGACAAGATGGACAAGAAGGCAGACGCCAAAGCAAAGCACCACCACAAATCTCACAAGAAAGAAAAGAAAGACGAGATGAAGAAGGACGCACCGAAGTAAGCTTCCATCTCTTCCCGTTTTCGGCCCCGGCAAAAGCCGGGGTTTTTCTTTTGCAGCGATTAACCGGCGACCCGCCGAAGGCTCCTGCAGACGTGCTAGAATTTGTTGCGCCTGAAACGCTTCCACCGGCTCGTGGCGCACCAGATCTCTCCACCCCGGCAGTAACGGATTGAACAGTGGCCCAGCATCCCAACCCACAAGGCGACTCCATCACCTACGCCGATGCCGGTGTCAGCATTGATCGGGGCAACCGCACCAAGCAGCGCATCAAGTATCTTGCCCACAAAACCTTTACCAAGGGAGTATTGAGCGAGATTGGCGGCTTTGGCGGCCTGTTCTCGGTCGATAAGAAGTATTTGGATCCGGTGCTGGTTTCGAGCGTGGACGGCGTCGGCACAAAATTAAAAGTGGCCTTCGAAATGAAAATGCACCACACCGTTGGCGCCGACCTGGTGAATCACTGCGTGAACGATATCGCAGTGCAGGGTGCGGCGCCTTTGTTCTTTATGGACTACCTGGCCACAGGCAGGCTGGACCCGGAAGTCGCGGAAAAAGTTGTTGGCGGCCTTGCCGAAGCCTGCAAGCATAACGCCTGCGCTCTGATCGGCGGCGAGACTGCCGAAATGCCAGGGTTTTATCCCGAGGGTGAATACGATCTTGCCGGATTCATTGTCGGAGTGGTCGAGCGCGACCGCATCATCAGCGGCAAAGACGTGCAGGTGGGGGATTGCGTCCTCGGCTTGCCCTCCAATGGCCTGCACACCAACGGATATTCGCTGGCTCGCAAACTGCTCTTTGAAATCGCGGGCTACTCCCTCGAGACCTTCGTCAGCGAGATCAAGAACAAGGTCGGCAACGAACTCATGCGGACCCATCGCAGCTATTGGTCGATCATTCGGAAGATGATCGCGGGCGAGTGCGTCGCGGCGCTGGCGCACATTACCGGCGGCGGCATCACCGAGAATCTGCCCCGAGTGCTGCCCAAAGGCACATCGGCCGTGATCGAACTCGGTACCTGGCCGGTTCTGCCGGTCTTTGAACATCTGCAGAAGCTCGGCAACGTCGCAGAAGATGAAATGCTCCGCACCTTCAATATGGGCCTCGGTATGCTGATCGTGGTTCCGGCCAAGAAATTCAAGAAAGCGCAGACGCTGCTGGAACGGGCCGGAGAAAAATTTTACAGCGTCGGCCGCATCGTCAAAGGCGATCGCAAGGTGATGTTCAGCTAGACGGTCGTGGTCCGGCGCGTTGCGAGCGGCACCTTCTATAAATGGGATGACAAGCCTTCGATTTTCCCGGACCTCAGTGCCTCGGTGGTGAATAATGTTGTCCTATGAAGAATCTCGGCATCCTTCTATCCGGACGTGGCTCCAATTTTGTGGCCATCGCCGACAGCATTGCGGCGGGCAGGATACCCAACGCCCGCATTGCCGTTGTGATTTCGAACCGCGTCGATGCTCCCGGTCTTGAAACCGCCCGCCAGCGAGGACTAAACGCGCTTGTCATTTCATCGAAAGGTAGGCCGCGCGAGGAGCACGACCGCGAAGTTGTAGCCGCACTGCTGGACAACAAAGTCGACATCATCTGCCTCGCCGGTTACATGCGCCTGCTCTCACCCTGGTTTGTGCAGCAGTTTCCGGCAAGAATTCTCAACATCCATCCGTCCTTGCTACCCGCGTTTCCCGGCCTGGAAGCGCAGCAGCAGGCTTTCGCATATGGTGTGAGAGTGTCAGGCTGCACGGTGCACCTGGTGGATGAGGAGCTTGATCACGGCGCCATCATCGTGCAGAAAACTGTACCTGTGCTGGATTCTGATGACGAGCGCACGCTTGCCGCGCGCATTCTTGAGCAGGAACACATCGCGTATCCCGAAGCGATCAGGATTGTGCTGGAAGGGAAATTTGAAATCACAGGCAGGCGGATCGTGAGAGGTCAGAGGTGAGAGGTCAGATTGCAGAGGTAAAACCCGAGCACGCTGGGTTTTCGCCTCTGCAATCTGATCTCTCACCTCTGCAATCCTACATAATGAGTTCGTTGCTCATCCGCGCAATCGGGTGCTGCATGACTTCGAGCTCGTTCTTCACCAGATTCAGTCCATAAACGCACTGTTCAAATCTTTGTGAGAGTTGCGCGAACAGCGGCGCCACCTTGGCGTATTCGAAGTGCTCGAACTTCGAGACGATGTAATAGCTTTCTTTCCCGGCTTTCATCCAATCCACAAAACTCTCGACCCGCTGGCGGCGCAGGCGATAATGGTTGATGCTTTCCGGAAACATGCCCGCGTAAAAGAGCGTAAAGTCGCCAATGTGCTTGCGGACCTGGCGTTCGCGATCAAACGAGGGCGCTGGACCATAAATGGGGTCCGACTCGATCAGCATCTCGCCCACATCGTTCAAGGGCTTCCCCGCCGCATTGCGGATTTTCAGCAACTGCTGGGCATCGCAAAACTCCGACAGCAGATGTGCGACGTAGTTCACGAGTTGCGGATCGCGAATTCCGATCTCTTCGGCGTAGTGACGGCCGACCAGTTCAAGAAATAACTGCTGCAGCGGATGCTTCTCCGGAATCATTTCCATGGCCCCCACTTCCTTCTCACGCCGTGCGCCTCTCTTAGCTTCTATCGGAACAAAACCCTGTGCCGATTAGATACCTCTAATTCTTACCCAACGCAAGTCACCATTGAGCCACTCACTATAGTTAGAAGCCCGCTCGGGGCGCGAGGTTTCAGGGTGTTTGTTGGCAGCCAAGGGAGGTGACTGCTAATTCTGCATCGCGGATCGAAGAATCTGATCCAATCAATGTATTCGCCGCGCTATTCACCGCGTAAGCAGAAGAAAAACGGAGGCAAAGTGGAGCGTCTCAACATTTCAAGCGGAACACCGTGGGAACCGATCGTCGGTTACTCTCGTGCAGTTCGCGTGGGTGGCTATGTCCAGGTTGCGGGTACAACTGCAACTGGAGCCGACGGCAAAATCGTGGGCGCGGACGATGCGTATGTGCAGGCGGTTCAAACCCTCAAGAACATTGAACACGCGCTGCAGCGGGCCGGAGCTTCGCTGAAAGATGTCGTCCGTACTCGCGTGTTCCTTACTAACATTGCGGATTGGGAAAAAGTGGGAAAAGCCCACGGAGAGTTTTTTCGCGAGATTCGTGCCGCAAGCACCATGTTGGCGATCACGGCCCTGGTTTCTCCAGACATGCTGTTGGAGATCGAAGCGGACGCAATCGTGCCCGACGGAAAATAAATGAAATGGCGGAAGCGGCCGGAAAGAGCTCCCGCCATTATCTGGGCTGATGGCGTGAACGGCTAACGGCGGCGGCCCTTTTTTCGCGCAGCTTTTTTCGGAGCCTTCTTGGCTGCCTTTTTCTTTGCCGCCTTCTTCGGCGATTTTTTCTTTGCCTTTTTCTTCGCTGCCTTCTTCGCGGGCTTTTTCGCCGCTTTTTTCTTCGCCGGCTTCTTTGCCGCCTTTTTCTTGGCCGGAGCTTTCTTGGCGGGCGCCTTCTTCGGAGGCCCACCCTGGCCGCCGCCACCCGATGGAGTTATGGGCTCTGGGGCTCGCACCGGTTCCCGCGCTGGCGCGACGGGAATCTCGTCGTCCTCCTCTACGAGAGCGGGTTCTTCTTCCTCTTCTTCCTCTTCTTCCAAATCCTCTTCCAGCGATTCGCCGTAGGCGCCGCTGTCGCTGTACTCATCCGTCTCATCGTCCCGACCGTACAGAGTCGGATCATCGAAGCGCATATCTCCTCCTAAGTATTTCGTCACCCAGCGCATCAAGCGCAGGGCCAGGGAATTAGGACAACTCCCTGCGAAACTGCATTGCCTTCGGGTACGGGGCGTGATTATAGCACGTCAGTTTCACGGGCAGTATCGTGCATTCTCACCCGATTTGCGAGGAAAAATTGTCAGGAAAATTATTAAGGACTGAAAAAATCCCGCAAGCCCAGGCGAATTAAGAGCGAAAGCCGGGATTGGCCGCCTGGCGCCCGCCCTATTCATACGCCAACGCGTCGATGGGATCCTTCTGCGCCGCCTTGAACGCCGGATACAGCGCGCCGACAATCGCGCCGGCAATCGCAATCAGGGTTGCACGCACGATCCAGCCACCGTCGACCACCACCTGCAGCAAAGGAAACTTGTGTGCCAAGGCCGCCCGGGCCGCGAGACTTACGACGATGCCCAGCATGATGCCACCGAGCGCCAGCAGTACCGTCTCCCGCAGCACCACATTCACGATGTACAGCTTCGACGCTCCCATCGACTTCAGAATGCCGATTTCGCGCGTCCGCTCCATCACCGCCGTGTACATCGCCTGGAAAATTACGATGAAACCAATGACCACGGAAATACCAACAACTACGTCAATGAAAGTTGAGAGCCCCGGATAATTGCTGGTGGTCATCATGGCCAGGTAGGAAGCCATCGAGGTCGCCACGTGGTGCTCCATGCCCGGCACCTGCTTAATCTCGTCGACAACCACGTCCACATTTGCCGGATCGTCGAGCTTGAGATAGAAGATCGTGGCCATGTCCTTGGCGCCGATGAGGTCCTGCAGAGTACTCAGCGGAATAAATTTACGGGCTCCCTTGCCCCTTTCCACGATCCCGGAGATGCGAAACTTGTTGTTTAGAATCTCGATCGTGTCACCCACCCTGGCGTGATTGGACTTGGCAAAAAGATCGTCGACCAGCACGTCGTACGGTCCCTGAAATGGACCGCCTTCCAAATAGTGGAAGCCCGCGGACATGCTTTCATAGCTGGGCAAATCGATACCCGCGATGATCTCGAGCGTCCCTGTCGAAGCTACTTGCGTGATTACCGGGGCCACACTCTTCACGTGGGGCAGCCTGGCCAGTACGTCTCCGACCTTGACGGGCATTGGCGCGCCCGAAAACGCACCGATGAATGAAGACCCCGGCGGCCGTACCAGCACGTCGGCCCCGATACCCGCCGTTCGCATGCGGCTGTCCTGCAGCATCCCCAGTGAGAGGCCCACGATCAGCAGGATCAGCGTGACTTCGAGCGCCACGGCCACGACGCTGATGAGCGAGCGCAGCGGCCGATGCACTAAGTTCCCGACGATCATGCGATTCATCATGGCTTTTGGCCCTCAGCCCCTAAAGGGGCGTCTGATTGGGGAGGCTTTCGGCATCGCTAGAGCGATGCCCTGATACGAACCTTCCGAAACTAATCGTGACTTTTTCGGCGTGCTACTTGCTTGGGCCAACCGACGCTTTGGCCGCGCTGGGACTGGGCTGATCGAGGTGCACCACGTCGGCCCCAGCGGGCTGCTCCAGCGCAAACTGGTCGTCGGTCAGCGCTTTATTGATTTCCAGTTTAATTATGCTTAGGGTGATATCGTAATTTTCTCGCGGCCGTTCGATCTCGATCGTGCTCGGGAATGTAGTCCCCGCGTAATCTTTGTAATCCTGGTAGTGTACGTCGGTCACGACGTTTCCCTGCTGGTCATAGATCCTTTGCCGGTGCGGCAGTAGATCCGTTCGACTGAACTCGATACGGCGCGATAGATACCAGCCCTTGGGACCGTTGCGGATGACTGCCAGTTCATAATCGGGCTGCTCGACCCGATGCTTCTTCGCGTCCAGGACGGTTTCGTATCCATTTTCAAGCACCGCAATCTCGTCGGCGCCGATTGCTGGAATCAGCAGCGCGTCGTAGATATACTGCGGCCGCATGTTCTCCAGCCGCTTGTCGGGCTGATAATTGTCGGCATTATTCGAGCCAACGACGAACTTATTCCTGGTGGGGAGCCAGAGCTTGAATTCCTGCCCGTCGCTCACCATATCGAAGGCCGTGTTCCGCACCAGCGGCAGCAGGCCCTTCATGCGCAGCATGGCCGGCTTGCGCGCCAGCACGTAGCCGCGAATCTCTTTGTAATCGGTGACCCGGCCGTTTTTCAGGTCCGCAGCCGAAGCGTCAATATCCACGGTCGCCTGCATGGACTGAATCTTGTTGGCCTGGGAGTTGACGTATTCGATCAAATCCTGCTGAGTCGCGGCTTTCAGCGGCTGGTTGGAGAGCTGACGGTCCAGAGTACGTGTTCGGAACAGACATCCGCCGAGCGGAAAAGTAGCCGTCGTCAGCAATAAGAGCAAGAGGATGCGGAGATGAGGGCGATACATTCCTATGCCGGTACCCAGAAAGACTTTTCCCACATTTGTATTTGATTAGTATATGGCAGCGAAGGGTTCCGCGTTTACGGCGGGCCGTGTGGTAAGTACGGTTCATATCGGGGACGCCTTCACAGGTTAGCTCTACATGCTTGAGTCAATCGATCATTTTGCCAGGAATTTCTCGGGTCTGTTTTGTCAGGGATGTGCCGGGTTTGTACCCCCCAATTTCCGCTAACACATTGAGAGATAAGGACTTAACTCCATGCTCTACATATGTAAGGACTTCGCCTCGAAATGCTTCGATTGGCACGGGGTTGGGAGGGGGGCCGAATGGAGACATCCGAATGTCTCAAACAACTTCTAGATCCTTCGCTTTGCTCAGGATTTCGGCAGCGGGCTTCCGCTTCGCTCACGCCCGCTAATCGCCTCAACTTAACTTGTCAAAGAGCGCTGAAAATGGGTTTGAGGCAGCTTCGAGTGGTCGTCATAGTTGACGGGCACGCCCCGAACTGCCCCAATCAGATGAGTATTGTCGCACGGGGCGGATTACCTGTCTGTGAGGGGCGTCACACATGTGGTTTGTGATGAAAGAGCGTGGAGTGCAGGGGTGAAATCCAACAACCTGCAACCACAGGGGACACAGGGAACCACAGGGACACACCCACAGGGGAGGGCGGAAACTCGCCATGGGCTGCTACCGCAGGCCGAGTGAGTGGCGATAGGCGACAACGTTCCGATTGTGCTCTTCGAGGCTGTGGGCGAAGCGGTGGTGGCCGTTGCCATTGCTGACAAAATAAAAAAACTCCGTGCTCTCGGGGTGCAGAGCTGCTTCCAAAGAGCTTTTCCCCGGATTGCCGATTGGCCCCGGTGGCAATCCCGGAAAACGATACGTGTTATAGGGGGAGTTCACCGCCAGGTCGGCGTGATGGAGGCTTCCCTGGTATGTGCCCACTAGCAACTCCGCGTAGATCACGCTGGGATCGGCATCGAGCGCTACGTTTCGCGCCAGCCGATTGTAGTAGACGCTGGCCACGCGCGGCCGTTCCTCGGGAGCAGCCGTTTCTTTTTCGATGATCGAGGCCATGGTCACAATCTTGTGCACATCCTGGCGTACATCCGAGTTTGGACCCGAGTTGGAGTCCAGCCCGATCTGCTGCGCCACCAGCCGGAACTGATGGACCATTGCCGCCGCCATTTCCTCGAGGCTTTGCGTGCGCGTGAACTGGTAGGTGTTGGGGAAGAGATAGCCCTCAAGCGACTTGGCATCTGGCGCCAGATCGGAGATGAGTTGGGTCTTGGTTTCGGCGATGTGCAGGAAATTGGCGGCAGGCCCGAGTCCGGCGTCCTCCATCGCCTTGGCGATGTCGAACATCGTGTAGCCTTCGGGAATGGTCACGACGTGGAAATAGACATCGCCGCGCGCGATGCGCTCGTAAACCTGTGGCAGACTCGCCGTCCGCTCAAAAAGATACTCGCCCGCCTTCAAGGATGGCTTGGGGTGCAGCAGGTGCCAAAGCCCGAAGACGAGTTCGCTGCGGACCACCCCCGCCTTTTTCAGCTCCGCGGCAATCCTCCGCGTCGAATACCCGGGACGCAGCAGCAAAGATCTATTGGTGGGCGGCGTAAGCGGGACATAGAGCTGCCATGCGGCCCAGCCGGCAGCGACGAGAACGACAATTAAAAACAGCTTGATCAGCGTGCGCAAGGTTCTAGTGTAGAAGGTTTTCAGAACCCCAAATGGAAAACATCTACTACCACAAACGTCCTGCGATTCAGGAGCACAACGTGTCCGCCGATAAAGACATGCTCGCAATTCGGAGGAGGCGGAGGCAGCTCCCGTTCAAGATCGACGGGAACAGCATAAATCCTTCCCCTCAAACCGGGCGGCAGCGTGCCCCGAAGTTCCAGCTGCCGTTCCAGGCCGGGCGGCAATCGATCCCTCTTTGCGAGTCCAGGCGGCAAGTTTCCGCGATGGCCCTCGTACCAGCCATGCATAACTTGGTGATCGCGGTCATCGTACCCATGCCCATAACCATGCCCTTTATGGCCGTGCTCTTTGTTACCGTAACTGTCACCCTTTCGATCATTATCATGATCATGATCCCCGTCTTCGTTGCCATGTTTATCGTGACCGCGCCCGTGTCCATGATCTTCATGTTGGGCAAGAACCACGCTGGTGCTTAGCGCCAGTATTGCTATGGCGAAGGTATGAAAGAATCGGCTTGATTTCATGAGTTTCCTTCCACGAATCAGGCTAAGGTGTGACTCGGGCTTTCGGCAAGAAACCTCGGTACGTGATCTAAAGTTCTATAACGCCCGTTCCGGCTCCTCCAGATCAACCCGCCAGCCAATCGTTGGACCATGGTAACTGGACCCTTTCTCGATGCCCGCCGAGAATAGTGGCTCATTCACTGATGGACCCGGTAGAAGAAGGGCAACGATTTGGGCTGGCCATTACCGGGCGGACCAGCGGCCACAGGTATCTGCCAAAGGGGGCACTAATAATGAAAGTTTACTGTCGTCTATTCGCGATTCTAGCTGGTTCGTGCTTGCTTGCGGTTTCCGCGCTGGGTGAGGCCGCGGCTGCTGCGAAAGGCAAAACCGCGGTTGACGAGAAGGGCTTCACCTTGACGGAAACTTATGAAGGCAGCGCCGATACCGATGGGTTCATCAGCGATATCAACTCGTCGGCGGGCTACGTTTTCAATCCACACTTCTCGATAAATATGGGCGTGTCATATCTGTTCGTCAACCCATCTACTTCGAAGACGGGCACGACTTCCGCGTCCGGCATGGGGAACCCGTCGTTAGGTTTCAGATACTCCAGGAAGGGGCCGGTGCTTGATTTCAGCACGGGCGTGAATGGAGCGTTTCCGGTAGCGAGTTCTGCAAAGGGGCTGAGCACCGGCCGCGTGACTTTTGACTGGGACAATCATTTCGCTCACGGCTTCGATCTCTTTACTCCGTTTTTCGATGTCGGCGTTGCCAACTCGGTTCCTGACACCCGATTCCTGAAGCGTCCCTACACTTCTCTCGGCACGCTGGCGCACTTTGAGGGCGGCACCGAGATGGACCTGGGTGACAAGTTCAGTGTTAGTGCTTCGGGGTATTACATACTCCCATGGGGCACGCAAGAGATCTTCGTTCGTGGCAAGAAAAGCTCTCCTGGTTCAACCAAAGGCGGCGCGAGCCTGACACGGGACGACGGGATCAACCTCGGACTCGATTACAATCTCGCGCGCTCTGTGGATTTGAGCGCCGGCTACAGCTACAGCGTGTACAGCGTCGTTAATACGGTTTCCTTCGGGGTTGAGTTGAATGTCGCCTCGATGCTCAGGAAACACCGCGGCGAGTAGTTTTCCGAGTAGTTTTCAAAGACTGATATGTTCGATCGAGCCACCGTGCAACAATGAGACGGGCGAGACGCGCGACGCTCCACTTGTTTTCAGCTCCCGACCCTTCCTACAGTGAACACTGTAGACAACAAAGAATTTCTAGAAAAAAACGCGTGTCTGCCCTGACTCGACGTTCTAAAATAAGAGAATACCTTCCCCTAGGGGGGACAACCTCAACCAGTAACGCTTGTATTGGAGACTGAAGGAGGTCCCCATGAAGTTGAACGATAGCATCACGACGTATGACATTGCCGAAGCTCTACAGGGCGAGCAAGGCAAGTTTGAAGTAACCAGCCCGACTGGGGAGCGCTATTTCGTTACCTGCCAACCAGGCCACTCGATCAGCAGCATAGAGTGGGCTGGCGGTGAGGCGAATCTTCAGCCCTTCCTGGTGCGCAAGGTCGCGCAACCTGTGACCACGGAGGGACGCTCCAAGAGATCCGTGGCCGCCTAACGTGGGCGACCCCAAAGACGAGCCCGGCCGGGAACGGCCGGGCTTTTTGATTTTTCAGCGTGTTTTCCCACTATTCGCCGAGCCAGTCCGCGTACGGTTTCATCGACTCGACATGGTCGAAGACAATCTTGATTGCTCCCGTGATTGGAATGGCAAGCACCAGTCCGATTGCTCCCCAGACGGCTCCCCAGAACAGGAGGGCAAGAGTAACCGCCAGCGGATTGATTTTCAGGCGGCTCCCCAACAGCTTGGGATAGAGAACATTCAGCGCGAAAAGATGCAGGCCGACCACGCAAAGCACCACCACCAACAACTCTCCGGGCTCCAGTTGTCCCAGGCCGACCAGGATCGGGGGAACCATCGCCAGCACAATTCCCAGGTACGGAACCAGGCTTAGAAAGCCGCTGAGAAAGCCAATGAAGTAGAAGAACGGAACGTGCAGCAACCCGAAAATCGCCACGCTCACGCCCGAAATCAGCAGCCCGATCAGGAGGTTCCCGACAATGAAGCTCTGCAACATTTTCCCGATCAGGCCCAGCGTCACGAATGCCGTGTGGCGGTGATGCAAAGGAAACAGCATCACCGTGGCGGAACGCGCGTGGCTCTGCCAGGTTAGCAAAAAGTACGCCAGGAACGGGATGAATGACGCCGCCAGCAGGATGTCGGTTAAAGTACCGGCGCCATGCGTAAGCACCTCGGACCAGCTCTGCACTTGCCGCACCGGCACTACATTCGAGGGCTCGGGCTCACCGACAACCTCGCCCGTCTTCTCGAGCTTCTCCGCCTCCTGGCGAAAGGGCTGCAGGATGGAGCGGATCTTCTGCGAATACTTCGGGACGTTGTCGGCGAAAATGACGGCTTGATTGTACGACGCAGCGCTGATGCCGTAGAGCACCGCCAGCAGAACGACCACGCTGATCAGCGCCGCCAGGGCTCTCGGAAGATGCAAATACTCCAGCGCTTGCACCACCGGAGAGAGCATAAAGCTCAGCAGAACGGCGAAGAAGAGCACCGCCAGCACAGATTCGCCGTAATACGCGAACATAATGACCAGGGCCATGCCAAGTAGTGTCAGCGACCAGTGATGCCCGGGTTGTGTTTCAGTGGTTTCCATAAGGGCGTTGCGTGCCCCGCTCCCGACTGGGCAACAATTCTGCCTTAGTGCGGCGGGAATTGCACTATTGGAATTGAGCTGGTGCTCCGACCGCGTGATTTCTTGCCGCCAGTCGACCCAAGCTTGCCGGTGGACGGGCGAGGCGCCCGTCGCTCCATTTGGAAGTCCATCAGCAGATGTTTTCCGGATCCGGCATCTACAATTAAGAGATGTATGCACCAGGGATGATCGGCCATAAGCGCATCATGGCCCTGGACGTTGGCTCGAAGAGAATCGGCGTTGCCGTTTCGGACCCGCTGGGGATCACGGCTCAGGGGTTGGATACGATCCAGCGTCAGAATAAACGTCGTGATCTGGAGGCCCTCGGACAGCTGCTGGCGAAATACGACGTCCGGGAGATTGTGGTCGGGCTGCCGCTGCGCTTGAGCGGCGCGGAAGGAATCCAATCGGAAAAGATGCGCCGATTCGCCGACGATCTCCACGCGCATTTTGGGTTGACCGTCCATCTATGGGATGAGCGCTGGACCTCGACCGAAGCCAACCGGCTGTTGCGGGAAACCGATCTTTCGATCAAGAAACGGGGGCAGGCGGTCGACCGGATGGCCGCCGTCTTGATTCTTCAATCATGGATGGAAGCCCAGGCCAGTCGCTGAGAGAAGGCCAGAGAATCTTCATCACAGTGGTCACAGAGGGCACGGGGGTCCACAGGGGAAGATACCCAGCGTGATGAGGAGGCGCGGTTAGGAGGCTAGTTCACTAATTTCGGGGAAACGCAGATTACACTTTGTTAGCGCCTTGGTGAGCGCCTGCTCAATCAGATTCTCTTCGCAGTTGCGCGAGATGGCTATCTCGCTGACAAGCAAATACCGGGCACGCTCGAGCATCTTTTTTTCGCGGAAGGAAAGGGACTTGCCTTGGCCGAGGATCAGCAGGCTTTTTAGCACCGCGGCTACGTCGGAGAGCGAGCCGGTACGCATGCGATCGGAATTTTCTTTGAAGCGGTCTTTCCAGTCGGCCGCGTTGATGCATTCGCCGGAGGAGAGGTAGTCCACGATCTTCTCCACCTCGCCATTGCGCACTACCGGACGCATCCCCACGTTGCCCACGTTGGCGAACGGCACCATCACCTTCAAACTGCTGGCTGCGATTTTCAGCAGGTAGAACTTCTCAACCGTGGTTCCCATCGTCCGGCTGCTGATTTGTTCAATAATTCCGACGCCGTGGTTGGGGTATACGACCTTATCGCCGATGTGGAAAACGCCGTTGCCGTTCATGGAGGGGCCCTCGCCCGAGGGAAGCTGGAGAACTGCATTTAGTCTAGCTGAGTGCCGCTCCTAAGGCAATCGAGAAGGGGCGCCCGGAGGCCTGTTTAACATAAGTCATTTCGGCTGAGCAAGTTGGGCCGACGCCTTCATGCGCGAATCGGGACCCGCGGGCCAGTTCACGGCGGTCGAGAGTTATAATTCCCAAAGCGATGACGGAAGAGATCAAGAAGAAACTTCGGGATGAGTTGAACACGCTCGAGCACGAACTGGCTTTCGATATCCCCAGAGAGCTTAAAAAGGCCGTGGCGCTCGGAGACCTTAGCGAGAATGCCGAGTATCACACGGCCAAGCAGCGTCAGGAATATTTGAAGGCGCGCGTCCGGCAGCTCGGTCAGCGGCTCGCCGACCTGTCCCTGGTCAACATGAACAATATCCCCAAGGATAAAGTTGGCCTGGGCTCGACGGTGACGATCTTCGACGGCACTAAGAACGAAGAAATGACATACGAGTTGGTGGCCAGCGAACAGTCGGACGTGGCCGCGGGCAGAATCTCGACGACCTCGCCCATCGGGCGCGCCCTGCTCAACAAAAAAGTTGGCGATACCGCCATGGTCGTCACGCCTGGTGGAAGCCGTGAAATGGAAGTCCTTAAGCTCTCGACGATGCACGATCTCGCCGAAGCCAAGCTGGAAATGGAATCGAAGCCTAAATCAGAATGAGCTGCACAACTAAGAATTGTGAAACGAAGAGTCGCGTGCTATGACCTGGACCAGCGGAGTCGGGCGAGTCTGCGGCGTTCTGCTCGACGCGATTGTGCGCCTGCTCGCGCTATCGCGGATCAATCCCAATGTCCTGACCTTGATGGGACTGGTGGTCAACACCTACGCCGCGTTTTTGTTTGGATATGCCAATGGCGACAACCAGCGCCGCATGTTTTTCTATGCCGGCCTGGTCATCATCGGTTCGGGATTCTTCGACCTGGTGGATGGCCGCGTCGCCCGTGCCTCAAACAAGGTCACCCGCTTCGGAGGATTTTTCGATTCCATAGTAGACCGCTATAGCGATGCGTCGCTGTTCCTGGGATTGCTGGTTTTTTACGGTCGAGGCAACCGATTCTTCTACGTCGTGCTCGCCGCGCTGGCCATGATCAGCGCCATTATGGTGAGTTATGCCCGCGCCCGCGCCGAGTCGCTCATCGGCACCTGCCGCGTCGGCTTCATGGAACGCCCTGAGCGTCTGGTGCTGCTGATCATCGGCGCGCTGTTCAATGTTATGGCTCCGGTACTGTGGGTGATTGCCGTGCTGTCGACTATTACCGTAATCCACCGCATTATCTACACCTGGCAGCGGACGACGGAGATGGACGCTCCTGCCAGGGCCGCCTGAACCCGCCTGATCCGGCACCGAACAATGGAGCGACGTGCGTCCCCGCCCGTCCCACCGCGAACTACTTTCCAAATCGGTCGCTCGCGCGAACTCCGCTTCTTCGAGTGCTCGCAGCCCGCGGGAAAACGGATAATGCAACTTCAGTTCCTTTCCAGCTTTCAAAATTCTTTTTCCTTGCTAGGTCTTCAGCTCAGCTACACTCACCAACGTGTATTCGGCACCAGCGATAAAGCCAGCGGGTTGGTTCGCGACAACGCTTCTGTTCGGCGTTCCAGCCTTGGTTTTCGCGCTCCTATTTCACTGGCTGGGGCCGGATCTTTGGCGACAAGGTGTTTCATGGTGGCGTATTTTCCACCTGGTGCTGGTTTTGCCGCTTGCTCTCATGCTGGTCGCCGCGCTTCTAGGCGCCGCTGTTGATGTGCGTTTTGTTTCCTGGATGAGCCTCCAACAACGGCTGCGCCTCGCAATTCCAAGTGGCACGGTTTGGGTTTGGGCAGCGGCTCTCTCCGGCTTCATGTATGGGGGCACTTGGGCGGATATCTTAGCCGTCGCAGTGTCATGGTTCGCTCTATGGAAAGAGGGGACGAGGCAAAAGTGGCTGTTCGTTGCGATTTTGATAGGCATGCTCGTCAAGCGTAACGCCGCAATCCTTCAACCCACTCTACAGTCTGTGATTTTTTTCGATCCTTCTGGGTTCCACAGCGCGTTCTTCAGCCATTTCGGTCCACACGATTTTATGGACGTCCCTTTGCACGGGGCCTGGTGGATTCCCGTCTACTATGCTGTCGTGATGATTGTGTGCAACATCGGCGGGGAGGAACTGTGGTGGCGCGGTTATGTGCTGCCCCGGCAGGAACTGGCATTCGGCAGGGCCGCGTGGGTTGTCCATGGCATCTGTTGGTCAGCTTTCCACCTTTTCATGCAGCCGACTCTCTGGGACACGTTCCGGATGGCGATCACAGGTGTCGCGCTTGCTTTTGTCGCACAACGTACGAAAAGCACGTGGCCGGGCATCGTCGGCCACAGCTTCGGCAACTTGCCTTTCTTCTTAAGCTTGGTTAAGGGCGTCATTTCCCAGTAAGGTCGTTCTGAGTTTTTCCACAGCCTGCTAGACTAATTTCCGCAACGTTGCGCGGAGTCTTCTAGTGCCAACTAATCCTGTTCTAGTCGTTCACGGCGGCGCCTGGGCCATTCCTGACGACATGGTCGAGGCGCACCTGAACGGTGTGCGCAATGCCGCCGCTGCCGGATGGCGCGCGCTCGAACACGGCGCCTCCGCTCTCGATGCGGTAGAAGAAGCAGTAGTCGTAATGGAAGACGACGAGACGTTTGACGCCGGCCGCGGAAGTTTCCTGAACCGCGATGGCAAGGTGCAACTCGATGCTTTCATCATGGACGGCGCGACGCTGCGCGGCGGCGGCGTCGGTTGTGTGGAGCGTCTGCGCAACCCGGTTCGCGCCGCCCGGAAGATACTTAGCGACAGTCCGCACGTCTATTTTGTCGCCGAGGGCGCCGAGCGCTTTGCCGCCGAGCACGGCATCACTCTTTGTTGCAACGAAGATCTCGTCATCCCCAGGGAGATCGAGCGCTTGCGCGAATACCAAGCGCAGGTCTCAACCGGCGGCAACGATCTGTTCGCGCCCGCCATCTCCCACGATACTGTCGGAGCTGTTGCGCTCGACCGCGAGGGCAATATCGCGGCTTCAACCTCAACTGGGGGCACGCTCAATAAAGCGCCGGGCCGCCTCGGCGACTCTTCGCTGATCGGCTGCGGCTGCTATGCCGACAATCTCAGCGCCGCCGCTTCCACTACCGGATGGGGCGAACCCATCATGAAGCTCGTGCTGGCGAAGTGGGCGGCGGATCGCGTCGAATCCGGCAGTCTGCCCGAGTGGGTCGCGCCGGAAGCGATGAACTATCTGAAGCAGCGCCTCAACGGCCATGGGGGAATCATTCTGCTGGACGCTCTGGGACGTTTCGGGATTGCCCACAATACTCCGCGCATGGCCTGGGCGATTCGTACCGTGGAAAAGCAAGAATGCGGAATTACACGAAGCGGTTGACGCGGGAATCCCAGGGTTGGGGATACTTCGTCTCAGCTAAATGCAAAAACTTGACCACAGGGGGCACAGAGGAGCACAGGGAAGAGCACAGGGGGAACAGAGACGCGCGAGAGAGAAGAGTCCGGGCTCTAGAATTCCACATGAGCCCGGAGGCTCGGCACCACCACCGGCCCCCGGTCGCGATTGTAGCCGGGGTTGACGATGTACGCCACTCCGGGAGCGATATAGATTCCGCGCCAGACGTGCGCTGTGTAATACGATTCGACGATGTTCTCCCGCCCATAGTTCAGCTTTCCATCGCCCAGTAGGAAACCAAGCCCGCCGTCTGCCAGATAGATCTGGTGATCCTTCTTGATACCGTTCGACACAAAGCAATACCGGCACGGTTCTTGCTTGCGATGCCATTGCGTGCCATTCACCCCTATGCCCTGGTTGAATGTCGAATCAATTTCGGTATACGCAAATGATTCCGTTCTTCCATCGTCCCAACCCCAGCGGGCATATGCTGTGACGTTCCGCGTGAGATTTTGCTCCAGGGTGACGCCGAAACCATATTTGCGGGTGATGTGCCAGGGGTGGTGAGTGATGTCTGGGGCCGGGACCAGGCCTTCGTTGAACTGAGCATTCGCATCGCGGTAGATGCCCATATTGGCATAATTCGTGTACGCGAGCAGCCGCACGACGCCGGATTTTTTCGGGAAGACGCCGCGGCGCAGTTCGTATTCCCAATTTTCCGCATGGACTTGCCACGGCCGCCACACCAGATCGATTCCGTTCGCGACCTTTGGCATCAGCGCTTCGGCGAAGCGGAAACCCCAGTTGCGATCCTCGTAATCCGCCACGATGCCGACGGTATAGCCGCGTGTGTCGGCAGCGTAGTCCCAGGCGCCGTTGTTGTCCACGGACCAGTTGTTGAATTGAAAATGCGTATCGGTGCCGACCGAATTCAGATCGAAGAAGTCCGGCATGCTGAACTTGCCGAAGCGAATTTCCAGACGCCGCCGCGGCAGCTCTTCGAACAGCGACAGATACGTGCGCTGGTTCTCGACCCTGTCCCTGCTCAACGCAAACACTTTGTGGATCATGGCGCGCCCGAGGTACGGTGCTTTGCTCAATGACGGATTGCGCACGATGTCCAGATCGGTATTCCCGGCCAAGCCCAGGCCGGTGCTGAGCGCCTGGCCGCCAGCTTCTTCGATATCAACCAGAAGCTCGGTGGAATTATTGAGCCGCACGCCAGGCTTTCTCATACCGAGGACTGAGACTGTTCGGTCCGCTGTAGTCGGAGTGAAAGTCGGGATGAGTTTGGAAGATGAAGTTGATTTGCCCGGAGAGCCAGAAGCGCGTGTCCTTGAAATGCCGGAGCATCGATTCGGGATCGGCAATGGCGGCTGCGTTGTCGGGTTCGCTGGCCGGAACGTCCGCACTTGCAGGGGGAGTGTCGGTCTTTGGAATTGGAATTGGAGTTGGAGTAGGCGCTTCAGGCTGCTGCGCGTATGCCGGGATTGAGCATGTCGCGGCAGCCATCAGCGACAACACGGCTAAGAGCTTAGTTGCCGTCCAGCGTATCGATTTGCGATTTCGTTTTCTCATTTGCCCCATAGTGAATTTATCAGCATGCACTTACCCGGTTAATAGAACGTTACCGTTGCGGCCCAAGGTGAACGTCAGCCCCCTGCCGAGCTTCGCTCGGGTCCCCGGACGAGGGCGTCCGGGGCTACGTGGTCCGTGGCGATGCCTCGCGTCGAAACTGACTACGCTCATGATTAACGTGAGCATATCATAATCAGTTAACTATGGTTAATGCTGGAGATCAGGCGCCCGTGAGGGGTCGCGAACCGCTGATCGCGTTCTCGTCTCAGTTTTTTGGGGATGAAGCGCTTTGGACTGGTGCCGAAGAACCTTCCAATAATAAAAAAGGACAGCCCGGAGCCCCCCAAGGCCGTCCTGATAAACCCTCCCGGTTAGAAGGGCAACTGACATCAGGATAGCCGCCACAGATTGCAGGAATATTGCAATTTTGTGAAAGTCCGATGAATTCGATTCGGCCTCGCAAGGCCCGGTGTGGGTGCTTGCATATTGCGGCGCACTGCAGATCCCTCGCTCCGCTCGGGATGACAAGTCTCAAAAAATGCTGCTCAGGTTCCGCAAACCCTCGCTGCGAACCACCGCGTCACCGCTGTTATATTGATCTGTGGAGGAGTAATGGCTCGCCAGACAGAGCAATCCCGCAAGCTGCAGAAACGCGCCGAACAATTCATTCCCGGAGGGGTGAACTCCCCGGTGCGCGCTTTTCGTGCGGTGGGAGGCGACCCGCTGTACATCGTGCGCGGCGAGGGTTCGCATATTTGGGATGCGGATGGCAATGAGTATGTGGACTACATCGGGTCCTGGGGACCGCTCATCCTCGGGCATGCGGCGCCCGCGGTCGTCGAGGCGGTGATTTCGGCGGCGCGCAAGGGCACGAGCTTCGGAGCTTCCACTCCCGCCGAAGCGGATCTTGCTGAGCTGGTGATTTCCGCTTTTCCGCACATGCAAAAAGTTCGCTTTGTAAATTCGGGCACCGAAGCGACCATGTCGGCCATCCGGCTGGCGCGCGCATATACGAAGCGCAAATATATTGTGAAGTTTGAAGGCTGCTATCACGGGCATGCCGACGCTTTGCTGGTGAAAGCCGGATCGGGGGCGGCGACGCTGGGCATTCCCGGTTCGGCGGGCGTTCCGGAAGAATTCACGCAGTTCACGCTCGCGCTCCCCTACAACGACATCTGCGCACTCGATGAGGCTTTTGAGAAATTCAAGCACCAGATTGCCTGCGTCATCGTGGAGCCGGTCGTTGGCAACATGGGATGCGTGCCTCCGGCGCGGGGATACCTCGAAGCTCTGCGCGCTATTACGTCGCACGACAAGGCGTTACTTATTTTCGACGAGGTCATGACCGGATTCCGTCTGGCATATGGCGGAGCGCAGGAACTTAATGCGATCCAGCCCGATCTTACGGCGATGGGCAAAATCATCGGCGGAGGTTTGCCGGTGGGCGCTTACGGCGGGGCGAGCGAAATTATGGATCTGGTTGCTCCGCTCGGTCCGGTGTATCAGGCCGGAACGCTCTCGGGGAATCCTCTGGCGATGGCCGCCGGTTGTGCCACGCTCAGCTACTTGCGTGAGCACAAGGATGTTTATGCGAAGCTCGACAAGCTTACTGGCGAAGTGGTCGCTGGAGTAGCGGCCGCAGCGAAAGACGCCGGCGTGACGATGTGCCACAACCGGGTCGGCTCGATGTTTACCTGGTTCTTTGCGGAAGGCCCAGTCACCGACTGGACTTCCGCCGCCAAGTCCGACACCGAAGCCTTTGGGCGCTTTTTCCGCGCGATGCTTGAGAACGGCATCTACCTGCCGCCGTCGCAATATGAAGCGGCCTTCCTTGGTGCCGCGCACACTAAGCTCGATGCCCAGCAGACCATCGCGGCCGCAAAGCAGGCGTTCGCGACTGTGCACGCGTAGAACGAGCTTTCAGCTATCAGTTGTCAGCTCCAGCAAAAGCCCACGCGGGGACAGCCGCCCTCGGCTGTCATGCGGAGCAAAGCTCCGCTGGCTCCCTCTCGAGGCTATCGTCGTTTGGTGAAAGTCTCACCGAGTTTCGCAAGAATCACAGTGGTAGTGAATGCGGACCCCATTATGAGAGACATTGGAATTACTAGACCAAACCAACGACCACGCATGAACAAATCCACCACAGCAGGCCCGTACGTTGAGCGCGTTAGCGACATCCACCATCCGACGAACTGGATCACGGCTAATGCGAAGAAGAGCACCCAATGCCGGCTTTTCAGCTCGACTGTCATAGGAGAGATTATAAGCTGACAGCTGAGGGCTGACGGCTGACAGCCTTCATCTCATCCACTGTCACAAATTCGTATCCCTGATCGCGATAACGCTGAACCAGATTGTCGGTAGCAATCACCGTCTGCGCGCGGTTCGCACCCATGGTGCGATGTCCGCCGTCGTGCAGCAGGATCACGTCGCCGCCGCGCATTTGGCGCGCGACTTTCTTCTCGATCACGGCGGCGGGCGGCGCATTCCAGTCATAGCCAGTTACGTTCCACATCACCGTCTGTAGTCCGAGCTCACGGGCGACACTGAGCGTTGCCGGCCGTCTTCCCCCGAACGGCGGACGAAACAGATTTGAATGCTCGCCGATTGCATCCTGGAGCGCTGAGCGGCACTGCAAAAGCTGCGTCCGCGTCTGCGGTTCTGATTCAAAGATGAGCAACGGATGCGTAAACGTGTGATTGCCAATGACATGTCCCGCCTGCGCCACCGCGCGCGCAATATCGGGACGCTGCTGCACGTACCGACCGATCATGAAGAACGTCGCCCGCACACTGTGCTTCGCCAGCACATCGAGCAACTTCAGCGTGTGCGGATCGTTCGGCCCGTCGTCGTAGGTCAGGGAGATTTGCTTGCTCCCGGGAATCCCTCCAGCAAATGTCTGCCCGTACCACTGGCCTGAGGGCGCCATCGACTGGTATCCCGCGGCAGATGCAGCGGCAGCGGCGGTCAGGCCGATTAGAGCGGGCAACATGAAGGAGATTCTAGCTGGTGGAGTGACGGGCGTCTCGCCCGTCCGGCAGTGAGGTGGCCGGGCGGGGACGCGCGGATCTCCAGTGGCAGTGGATGTTAACCTTTCCCGCAATTGCGCCGGGAGGCGAAGCGATATATTCTGCTTTCCAGTTCCTGACGACAGTCGCCAGTCGCTAATCACAAATCTATGGCCAAGCTTTTCGAGCTTCCCCGTTACATTGCGGTCGAAGGTCCCATACGAGTTGGGAAGAGCACACTG
>Ga0193751_1000072_pt1 | contig 90755 bp, 91 predicted proteins | sample L1c2metaG_FD_143050 | JGI IMG/M metagenome (GOLD analysis project Ga0193751, IMG submission 143050) | Soil microbial communities from a riparian zone of the East river system, Colorado, United States - L1c2 | ecosystem: Environmental > Terrestrial > Soil > Riparian zone | place: USA: East River...
CGCGAACGCGCGCCAGACTGCTCCCCACGCAGTGACCCCGTAGGCGCCGCGCAGTTGCCGGTACATGTGGATCGGCGGCACGAACCAGGCAAGGCTGGCGATCGATGGGGCGACAAGCCCGATGATCGTGCCGACGCTCAGCAGCAGCATCATGAAGCACAGCGAATAAGTCACGAACACGGTGTGGTCGTAGAGGCGGAAGCGGCGGCTGAACGGGAACAGCAGCCACACGAACGGCACCGAGATCGGGATCAGCGCCCAGCTGAATTTATAAGCATTGGTCTTGAGCTTGTAGAGCAGAAGCTCGGGATTGGCGCGCGCCTTTCCCACTGCGTCGCGCAGCCAGTTTGGCGTGTTTAGCCCAGCGTCGAACTGCATATTCTGCGCCTTCACGTGCCGACCGTTGGCGAGCTGCAGCGCGCCGACTTCGGTATTGAGGTCGTTAAGCTGCTCGTCGATGCTCGCCGTCGATGCACCCGACCTCACCGCCGCGGCGCGCTCCTGCTGAAGACCGGCTATCTTTTGCTGGTCCTGGGTCAGTTCGACGGCGATATCCTTGCCCGCCCGCCCCCGCGCCGAGCCGAGCATGTTTCCGGTCAGTCCCATGACCGCGAAGGTCAGAAAGACGCAGAACAGGAACAGGGCAATGGGCGAGATGAAGCCGGCGCGCTGGCCCCGGATGTAGCGGCGGGTGAGATCGCCCGGCTTCCATGCCAAGAGGGGCAGGGTGCGCCAGATCTTGCCTTCGAAATGGAGCACGCCGTGAAGGAAATCGTGGAAGAAGGCCGTGAGCGTGCGGTGGACGTGCGCGTTCTGGCCGCATTCGTGACAATAGGGGCCGGCGAGCTGGGCGCCGCAGTTGAGGCAATTCGTCTCATGGGTATGGCAGTCGGTTGCCTCGCCGGCCTTGGGCTCGACCGCCCGGCCGACAACGCCGCCGGTCACCGCATCGCCGAGTGCTTCGAAATTGCCCATCGTCATCCTCGTCCAACATTAGGCGGGCTCGGCGGCTCATGCTAGCTGCTCTCCATGGCGCGCATCGGTCTACTCGGCGGCTCGTTCAATCCCGCGCACCGCGGGCACCGGCGGATCAGCCTCAATGCGATGCGCGCGTTTGGCCTCGACGAGGTCTGGTGGCTGGTTTCCCCCGGAAATCCGTTGAAGGAAGGCGCCAAGGACATGGCTCCCTTCGGCGTGCGCATGGCGACCGCGCAGCGCATGGCTCGCGGATCACGCATTCGTGCCAGCGACTTCGAAGACCAGGCAGGTTCGCGCTATACGGTCGACACCGTTCGTCTCCTCAAGGCGCGTTACCCGGAGGACCGCTTCATCTGGCTGTTGGGCGCCGACACCCTGCCAAATTTTCACAAATGGCGTAATTGGAGGAAGTTAGCTTCCGAAGTCCCGATTGCGGTCATCTCCCGCCCCGGTTATGATCGCCAGGCTCACGCGGCGCGCGCGATGGGCTGGCTCAGGAGGTTTGTCCGACCTTCCAGCCAGGCGAATGACTGGACGGAGTGGAGTGCACCGGCGATCTTGTTCCTTCGCCTGCCGCCCGATCCGACGTCCGCAACCGCTATTCGCGCGCAAGACCCCAATTGGCATGCTCGATCGCGCCCGCATCGGAATTGGGCTCGGCGTCCCGGCCTGCCATTCTACGCCAGGAGACCACTTGACCGAACGTCCCGCTGAGACCGTCGGCACGGCCGACCGCACTCCCACCGACGTCGAAGACCTCCATCGTCTCGTCCTTCAGTCGCTCGACGACGACCAGGCCCAGGAGGTCGTATCCATCCCTCTTGCCGGCAAATCGAACATCGCGGATCACATGGTGATCGCGTCCGGTCGCTCGACGCGGCAGGTCGCATCGATGGCAGTTAAGCTTGCCGACAGGATCAAACAGCAATTTGGGCGGCACGTACGGATCGAAGGGCTCCCTGCTGCCGACTGGGTGCTGATCGACGCCGACGATGTAATCGTTCATATATTCCGTCCCGAAGTGAGAAATTTTTACAATTTGGAACGAATGTGGGCGTTTGGCGATGATTCGATGGGTGCAGCTGCACGCGGGTGAGGCATATGCGGAAGTTTGCCATACTGCTGTCGTTGCTGGCGTTTATCGCTCAGCCTGCCTTTGCGGCATCGTCGCCGGGGCTGTGGAGCCTTGAGCAGCAGCTGAGCTCGCTCGTCGCCGACAAATCGGCGGACGTCGGCATTGCCGCGGTCGATCTCACCAGCGGCGAGACCATCAGCATCAAGGGCGATACGCCGTTCCCGATGGCGAGCACGGTCAAGGTCGCGGTGGCCGCGCTCTACCTCTCCCAAGTCGATCACGGCCGCCGCTCGCTCGACGACACGATCGATGGTCAGCCGGTTCGAAGCCTCATGGCGCGCATGCTGATCCACAGCGACAACCGCGCGACCGATATTCTGCTCAAGGATCTCGGCGGTCCGACCGCCCTTCATGACTGGCTGCGGCAAAATGGCGTGTACGGCTTGCGTGTCGACCGCACGATTGCGCAGCTGCTCCATGACCCGCGCGATCTTTGGGACCGGCGCGATTCGAGCACTCCGACCGCGATGGTCGACCTTCTCCGGCGCATCTACAAGGCCGAGCTGATCACGCCCGAGAGCCGCAATTACCTGCTCGGCCTGATGAGCCACTGTGAAACCGGCAAGAACCGGATGAAGGCGCTGTTGCCTTACGGCACGACGGTCGAGCACAAGACCGGCACGCTCAACGGACTGGCCGACGACGTCGGCTTCATCACCATGCCGGATGGCCATCGCATCGCGGTCGCGATCTTCACCCGCGGCGGTTCGGACCGGCCCCGGACCATTGCCGAGGCCGCGCGGGCGATCTACGACGGGTTCAAGTCGGCCTTCACCTGGACTCTGCGGCCGGCCTTCTCCGGCAATTAGTGCTCCTCCACATCGTCGCTCGCGGAAAGATCGGCCGATCGCCTGAGGCCGAGCTGGTCGAACGGTATCTGAAGCGCATCGCCTGGCCGACAAAGGTCACCGAGCTTCCCGACCGCGGCGGCAACCTTCCAACGATTCCCGTCAGTAGCGTGACGATCGTGATGGACGAACTTGGCCAGGCGCTGTCATCGACCAAGCTGGCGAAGAAGCTCGAAGGCTGGCGCGACGGCGGCAAGCGCGAGGCGCGATTCCTGATCGGTGCCGCCGACGGTCACGACGATAAGGCGCGGGCGAACGCGGACCTGCTCTTGTCGTTCGGGCCCGCGACCTGGCCGCACCTGCTGGTGCGTGCGATGCTCGCCGAGCAGCTGTTTCGCGCGACATCGATCCTTGCGAACCATCCCTATCATCGTGAAGGGTAGGGCATGCGCCTGTTCGCCTCCTTTCTGTTCCTGACGCCTGTGCTGATCGCCGCGAGCGCACCGGTCCAGCAGGGCGTTTCGCTTGACGCCGAGCTCAAGCAGGCGCGGGCCGAGCAAGCTGCGGCCGAAGCCGAAACGGCGAAGCTCGAGCGCGCAGCGGGCGAGGCTCGCGGCGAAGCAGCACGCCTCCTGGCCCAGCAAGCCGCCTCGGCACAGGCGATCGAGGCGGCCGAAGCGCGGATCACCGCCGCGAATGCCGAAATGCGGATCGCAGCCGCTTATGTCGCAGCCCATCGGCGGCGACTGGCCGAGGAGCAAAGCCCAGCCGCCTCGCTGCTTGCCGGGCTCGCGGTGATGGCCGAGCGTCCGCCGCTGCTCGCGCTCGCCGACCAGGGCAGCGTCGATGACCTGGTCAAGGTGCGCATCCTGCTCGATGCGACCCTGCCGATCATCCGCGCCCGCACGGCCAAGCTGTCGTCCGAGCTCACCGAGGGGCAGAAGCTCCAGCAGGCCTCCGCCAATGCGCGGGCCGAGCTGATCCAGAGCCGCCAGGACCTGATCGCGAAGCGCCAGCAATTCGCGGCGCTCGAGCAACGCGCGCTCGCCGCTGCGGTGACGGCAGGCGGGCAGGCGCTCAGCTCCGGCGACGTGGCGCTTGCCGCCGGCGAGGATCTCGAGCGGTTGCGCAGCTCCGAATCGAGCGGCCGTGCGGCAATGGCTCTGGCCGCCGAGCTGGCAGCCGCGGAGCCGGCTCCGGCGCGGCCGGTTGTAGCCGACAGCGCACCGCCGCGGCCGCCGTTTGCGTACGAATTGCTGGCGACCGCACCGGTGACCGATGGACTGGCTGCGGTCAACGCGAGCGGGGTCCAGTCGCGCGGCCTGGCGCTCGCCACGGCGCGCGGGACGCCGGTGACTGCGCCCGCCGCTGGAGTCATCCGCTATTCCGGGCCGTTCCGCGACTATGACGGAATCGTCATCATCGACCATGGCGGCGGCTGGATGAGCCTGATCGTCAATCTCTCCTCTGCGCTCGCGCCCGGAACGAAGGTTGCAATCGGCGACCCGCTCGGCCGGGCGCTTGGCCCCCTTGAGGTCGAACTGTCTCAAAATGGGCGGAGAATCTCGCCCGCTCTCATCGCAGGTTCATCTCAAACTCTGTCAAAGGCCGGTAAAGGCGGCTAAACGCGGATCCGCCTGTAGTTTGGGACGCGACCTATGAACCTGATTACTAAGTATCTTCCGCCGCTCGCGCTCGTCGGAGCGCTCGCCCTGGTGCCCGTGACCGCCAGCTCTTTTGCTGCAGCGGACACGACCAATTACCAGGAGCTCGAGAAGTTCATGAGCGTCTACGAGCGGGTGAAGGCCAATTATGTCGACAAGGTCGACGACCACACGCTGATCAAGGGCGCGATCGACGGCATGCTCGCCGCGCTCGACCCGCATTCGAGTTATGTCGAGGCCAGCGATTTCGACCAGCTCAAGACCACCACTGACGGCAATTACGGCGGGCTCGGCCTGACCGTCTCAATCGAAGACGGCGCAGTGAAGGTCGTCGCCCCGACCGAGGACACCCCGGCGTGGCGCGCGGGGGTCAAGGCGGGCGACTATATCACCCACATCAATGGCGAGCTGGTTTACGGCCTGACGCTCGACGAAGCGGTCGAGAAGATGCGCGGCGATCCTGGAACGCCGATCAAGCTGACCTTAGTCCGTCCGGGGCGCGACAAACCGATCGATGTCAGCATGGTCCGCGAGCGGATCGAGCTCCGCCCTGTCAAATGGGAGATCAAGGACGGGATCGGCTACATCAACATCAACACCTTCTCCGGCAACGTCGCCGACCAGACCAAGTCGGCGCTATTGTCGATCGACAAGGCGACCGGCGGTCATCCGCTCGGCTACGTTGTCGACCTAAGGTCGAATCCCGGCGGTCTGCTCGACCAGGCGGTCGATGTCAGCGACGCCTTTCTCGAGAGCGGTGAAATCGTGTCGCAGCGCGGACGCGAGAAGGACGATATCGAGCGTTATTATGCGCGTCCCGGAGACATGGCCCACGGCCTGCCGGTGATCGTGCTGGTCGATGCCGGAACGGCCTCGGCGTCGGAGATCGTCGCCGGCGCGCTCCAGGACCACCGGCGCGCGCTGATCATGGGTGAGAGGAGCTTCGGCAAGGGCTCGGTTCAAACGGTCGTCCAGACCGGTCCGGACAGCGCCCTGAGGCTGACCACCGCGCGCTACTACACGCCGTCGGGGCGCTCGGTTCAGGCCGGCGGAATCGATCCGGACATCGCCGTGCCGCAGCTCAGCGATCCCGACTACAAGGATCGCCGCGTGGTGCGCGAGGCCGACCTTCGCAAGCACCTGCTGGCGCAGGCCAAGGTCGACGACAAATTGCTAGAGAATGACGGATCGACCGATCCGCGCTTCGCGGCCAGCTCGACCGAGCTCGAGAAGAGGGGAATCAAGGACTTCCAGCTCTACTACGCGCTGAACACGCTGAAGCGTCTGGCGGGGCCGGTGAGCACCGCATCGGCCGCGTCCCAGAAAAAGCTACGGTAGGAGCGTGACCGAAGCGGTCGCCGCGGTGCCTGGCGGCAACCTCTCGATCCGTCCCGCGGCAGCCGCGCGACTGCTCGCCCTCCTGCTCCCGCTGGCGCTGCTCGCGGGGGCCTTTGGCTCCGAATATCTGGGGCATCTTATCCCATGCGAGATGTGCTGGTGGCAGCGTTATGCGCACCTCGCCGCGCTGCCGCTCGCAGCGCTGGCCTTCACCGGCACAGCGGAATCGCAGCGCTCGCGCGCCCTCACCTTGCTGGCCGCGCTGGCGATCGCAGTCTCCGGCGCGATCGGCGTCTATCACGCGGGCGTCGAGCTCAAGATCTTCGAGGGCTTCACCCAGTGCACGGCGAACGGCCATGCGACGCTGGAAAGCATTATCAAGACGCCGCTCATCCGCTGCGACCAAGTGCAATGGTCTTTCCTTGGCATTTCGATGGCCGGGTGGAACGCAACCCTGTCGCTCGGCGGCGCGGCCCTGATCGTGCTCATCAGCTTCAAGGCATCAAAGCGGTGAGCCACTGGAGCCCCGGCGACCGGCGCGCCGACACGGATTCGATGCTGCGCGTCGATCAGGCTGGCGAATTTGGCGCGACGCGGATCTATGCCGGCCAGCTCGCGGTGCTTCGCCGCAACTGCCCTGAGGCCAAGCTGATCGCGCGCATGGCCGCGCAGGAGCAGCGCCATCTCGACCGTTTCAATGCACTGATGGCCGGCCGGCGGGTCCGCCCGACCGCGCTTCAGCCGCTATGGAACGTCGCCGGCTTCGCGCTCGGCGCGGCGACGGCGCTGATGTCGGAACGCGCCGCGCTGGCCTGCACCGACGCGGTCGAGACCGAGATCGACCGCCATTACACGAGCCAGCTCACCGAGCTTGGCGAGGACGATCCCGACTTTGCCGCTGACATCGAAGAGTTTCGCGCCGACGAGCTCGAGCATCGCGACAGCGCGCGCGAGGCCGGCGCGACCAACGCTTTCGGCTACCCACTCTTGACTGCGGCGATCCGAGCGGGTTGCAAGGTGGCGATCGAATTGTCGAAGCGAGTCTGAGGAACCCGACGCGGGTTCGCCCGCTTGAATGCTTGAAAGGACGATAAGAAGATGACCAGGTTGATGATCGCCCTCTCAGGCACGGCCGCGCTGGCTGCGGGCATGGCCGCACTTCCCGCCCCTGCCTCCGCCCAGGCCGGCAATGCCGTCAGCGAGATCATCGTCTACGGAAGCGACCCGTGCCCGCGCTCGACCGACGACCAGGTCGTGGTGTGCGCGCGCAAGCCCGAGAGCGAGCGTTATCGGATCCCGGAGAAACTTCGGTCGAGCGGAACCCGCCAGCAGAAGGAGGCCTGGGCGAACAAGGCAACCGAGATCATGACGGTCGGAGCCACCGGAACCAACAGTTGCTCGCCGGTTGGTCCGGGCGGTTTTACCGGCTGCGAGATAAAGTTGATCAAGGAAGCGCGCACGCAGCAGCGTCAACAGGCCGAGGACAACACCCCGCCTGAACAGTAAATTCGCTTGCCGTCATGCGGGCAACCGTTACGCCCATGCCTCATTAGGGCTCGGGGAGCACCCATTTGGCAACAGCGACCGGACTATCCGACGGCGTCGATCGCCGTCCTGATCAAGTCGCCTTCTTCGGCCATCCCAAGGGCCTCGCCTATCTGGCTTTCACCGAAGCTTGGGAGCGCTTCTCTTATTACGGAATGATCTCGCTGCTGGTGCTGTACATGGTCAACCAGCTGCTGCTTCCGGGCCATGTCGAGCACGTGGTCGGCTTCGCCGGATTCCGGTCAGCGCTCGAGTCAGTCTTCGGGCCGCTGTCGACGCAGGCGTTGGCGTCGCAGATTTTCGGGCTCTACGCCGGCTTTGTCTATTTCACTCCAGTGCTTGGCGGCTGGCTCGCCGACCGCTGGATCGGTCAGCGCAACGCGGTCGTGCTCGGCGCCCTGTCGATGAGCGGGGGCCATATCGCCATGGCATTCGACCAGAGCTTCCTGCTCGCATTGCTGCTTCTGATCGCCGGATCGGGGCTGCTCAAGGGCAATATCTCGGCCCAGGTCGGCAGCCTCTATCCCGTCGACGAGGAAGCGCGCCGGACTCGCGGCTTTGTGATCTTCAGCACCGCGATCAACCTCGGCGCTGTGACCGGCCCCTTGGTCTGCGGCTTTCTCGGAACGCGTTATGGATGGCATGCCGGTTTCGGTCTCGCGGCGCTGTTCATGCTCGTTGGCCTTGCGACCTATTTGAGCGGCTATCGAAACCTGCCGGCAAAGGTCGAGCGGAAGAACCTCGCGTCGGCACCGATGACGCGATCCGACTGGAAGATCGTCGCCGCGCTGATCGCCATTCTGCTGATCGCCGTGTTCCAGTCGGTCGCCTATTACCAGCTCGCCAACGTCCTTCCGGTCTGGCTGCAGCAGCATGCTAATCTCAACGCCGCCGGCTTCGAGATTCCAGTTCCGTGGTACCTGTCCATCGATCCGCTGTTCAGCATGATCTCTGTGCCCTTCTTGTTCGCGCTCTGGCGGCGGCAGGCGCTGAAGCGCGCACGGGAGCCGTCCGACCTGACGAAAATCGGAACGGGCGCGGGAATTTGCGCCGCAGCAAACCTGGTCCTCGTCGCGGCGATCGCGGCGGCCGGCAGCGGCCGCGTGCTGTGGGTCTGGCCGTTCCTCTACAGCGCCCTCCAGGGGATCGGATTCATCTATTATTGGCCGACCCTGCTCGCGCTCGTATCGCGTTCGGCGCCGGCCAAGATCAACGCGACAATGATGGGGATCTGCTTCCTGGTGCTGTTCGTCGCCAATAATCTGATCGGATGGATCGGCACCTTCTATGAGCAGATGACGCCGCTTGCCTTCTGGGCCATGCACGCCGGAATTGCAGCCGCGGGCGCCATGCTGGTCATCCTGCTCGGGCCGACGCTGCGACGGATATTGGAACCGCACGAGACGCAGGCGCTTAGTCCCGCAGAGATGACTCTGGAGGTCGGACGATGACCGTCGCCGACGCCACGCCCGATTTCGAACAGGGCAGCCACGACGATCGCGCTTTCCTCGGCCATCCCAAGGGCCTCGGCTATCTCGGCTTCACCGAGGCGTGCGAGCGCTTTTCCTATTACTCCATGCAGACGCTGCTGGTACTCTACATGGTCAATTACCTGCTCGTGCCCGGCAGGATGGAGAAGGTCGTTGGGCTCGAGTGGCTCCAAGCGCATGTCTATCACGGGATTGGAGGCCAGCCGCTCGCCTCGGCCATCTTCGGCACCTACACCGCGCTCGTCTATCTGACGCCGATTTTCGGCGGAATCATCGCCGACCGCTGGCTGGGGCGCAACGCGACATTGATCATCGGCGGCGTACTGATGGCGATCGGCCACTTTCTGATGGCGATCCAGCCGGCGTTCGTCTTCGCGCTTCTCTGCCTGCTGCTCGGTGTCGGCGCCTTCAAGGGAAATATCGCGAGCCAGGTCGGTGCACTCTACGGCCCGAATGACCTCCGCCGAGCGATGGCGTTCCAGATCTTCTACATCTTCATCAACGTCAGCGTGATCGTCGGGCCCCTGGTTTCGGGCACGCTTGGGCAAAAGGTCGGCTGGCATTACGGCTTCGGCTGCGCCGGCGTGGTCATGGTGCTCGGTCTTCTCATTTATCTCTCCGGGCGGCGCTGGCTACCGGCCGACGAGCGGCCCTCGCGGGTTGAACGGCAGTCGCGCGAAAAGCTCAGCCGCAACGACTGGATGTGCGTCCTCTATCTGGTGATCCTGATCCCGGTGATGGCGGTCGCGCTGCTTACCAACCAGGAGATTTTCAACGCCTACCTCGTCTGGGGCGACCAGCAGTTCAACCTCCAGTTCATGGACTACACCATGCCGAGCAGTTGGCTGATCACGCTCGACGCCACGCTGAGCTTCTCGATGCTCGTCGCCGTCGCGGCCTTCTGGAAATGGTGGAGCATCAGGCATCGCGAGCCCGACGAAATCAGCAAGATGATCATCGGCAGCGTCTTCACCATCGCCGGCGGGCTGTGCCTGTTCGTGGCCGCCCTCACTCAGCCCGCGGGCGCCAAGATCGGCCTGTTCTGGCCCTTCATGTTCCACCTTCTGAACAGCATCGGTTTTGCGCACATCCTGCCGATCAGCCTCGCCCTGTTCTCGAAGCTCGCGCCCAGGCAAATCAACGCGACGGTGATCGGCCTCTATTACCTCGCCTTCTTCATCGCCAATGCGGTGGTCGGCTGGGTCGGCGGGCTCTATTCGAGCCTGCCCACGCCGACCTTCTGGCTGATCCATGTTGCCAGCGCGGCCATTGGCCTGGTCGCCTTCACGGTGTTCAAGATGGTGCTCGGCAAACGCATGGGCGGCGCCGGCGCGCGAGAGCAAGCAGAAGCGCTGAGTTAGGCGGCAACATCGCTGACGCTCGCTCGTTTGCAGCGCGATGGACGATGTCGCGACGGAAGGGCTGAAGCACGCGCTCGAGGCCGAGCGGCGGATCGAGCCGGGCAGCAACTTCCGCGCGTCCTGGGAAGCGTTGTTCAAGGAAGCGCGCGGCTGCCGGCGCTGCGACCTTTACAAATATGCGATCCAGACGGTGTTCGGCGAAGGTCCACTCGACGCCAGCATCCTTTTCGTCGGTGAGCAGCCGGGTGACCAGGAAGACCTCGCCGGGCGGCCGTTCGTCGGTCCTGCCGGAGCGATCTTTGATGCTGCGCTGGAAAAAGCCGGGATCGACCGCTCGACGGTCTACGTCACCAACGCGGTCAAGCATTTCAAATTCGTGCCTCGCGGCAAGCGGCGGATCCACAACAAGCCCGACGTCGGTGAGATCACTGCCTGTCGCTGGTGGATCGAACACGAGCGCACGCTGATCAAGCCGGCGCTGACGGTTGCGCTAGGGGCTACGGCAGCGCGCTCCTTGGTCGGCAAGGTCGTGACAATCAGCAAGGTGCGCGAGGCGCCGTTGATCCTCGCCGACGGAAGTGAATGTTGGGTGACGGTCCACCCGAGCTTCCTGCTTAGAATCCCGGAAGAGGAGCGTCGGCGCGAGGAGCGTCGGCTATTCGTCCGCGACCTCAAACGGATCAAGGCGCGCGCCGAAAATCTCGGTGCCTAATTTCTCTGTTGCTATTGAGAACAACTCGCAGTAGCGAAAGCTCATAAGGGCGATAAGGGGACAACATGTTTCGATATCTGCCCGCCGCCGTTGTGGCGGGCCTCGCCATTCTTCACCCCGCTCCGGCCGCGGCCTCTGACGACTTCGGCTATGTCTACACCGCCGAGACCGAGGAGGCTGGCGAGACCGAGCTAACGCTGTGGGCCACCGATCGCCGCGGCAAAGAGCCGGGCCACTATGCAGCCCAGGATTACTGGCTCGAGGTCGAACACGGCTTCACGGATCGGTTCCAGGCATCGATCTACGCGAACTTCGCGGGCCACCACGTCCGCAATGCCGAGCGGGCGTTCGAACCCGTGGACCGCGAGTTTGCCTTCCAGGGCTTCTCGGCCGAATTCATCTACGCGCTGCGCGAGCCGACCCACGGCCGCGTCGGCTTCGCGCTCTATGCCGAGCCCGGCTGGTCGCGGATCCACAAGGTCTCGGGCGAAAAGAGCACCGAATATGAGCTCGAATTAAAAGCGATTGTGCAGAAGAATTCTGCTGCTGACCGGCTGGTCTGGGCGGCCAACCTGACGCTCGAGCCCGAATGGGAACATGAGCATCGAGAACTGGCCAGCGCTCCCGATGAGCCGGATTGGGAGAAGGAGCTGAACCTCGAGGTCGCGACCGGCCTTGCCTATAATGTCGCGCCCAAATGGTGGCTGGGGCTCGAGGGCCGCTATCATAGCGTCTATCCCGACTGGACCCACGGTTTGCACCGCGAGAATTACGCGGTCTACGCCGGGCCCACCGTCCGCTACGACGGTGGCGAATGGTCGATCAGCGCGACCTGGCTTCCACAGCTATACGGCTCGCCCAACCAGCCCGGCTCATCGCTCGAGTTCGACGACCATGAAAAACGCGAGCTTCGCGTGAAGCTCAGCGTCGAATTCTGACCTACTCCGCGGCGAGCAAGGTCTCCGCCCCGCCGAGGTCGACAGAGACCAGCCGGCTGACGCCCTTTTCGATCATCGTCACGCCGTAGAGCCGGTGCATCCGGCTCATCGTCACGGCATTGTGGGTGACGATCAAATAGCGGGTGTCGGTCTCCTGGGTCATCCGGTCGAGCAGGTCGCAGAAGCGCTCGACATTGGCGTCGTCCAAGGGCGCGTCGACCTCATCGAGGACGCAGATCGGCGCGGGATTAGTCAGGAACAGCGCGAAGATTAAGGCGACCGCGGTTAGCGCCTGCTCGCCGCCCGACAGCAAAGTCAGGGTCGACAGGCGCTTGCCCGGCGGCTGGGCCATGATCTCGAGCCCGGCCTCGAGTGGGTCGTCGCTTTCGACCAGGGCGAGATGCGCCTGGCCGCCGTCGAACAGGGTCGTGAACAAGCGCCGAAAATGGGCGTCGACTTTCTCATAGGCTTCGAGCAGCCGCACCCGGCCTTCGCGGTTCAGATTGCCGATCGAGCCGCGCAGCCGGTGGATCGCCTGGGTCAGTTCTTCGGCTTCGGCCGCGCCTTGGGTCCGGGATTGGTCGAGCTCGGCCAGTTCCTGCTCGGCGACGAGGTTCACTGGCCCGATCCGCTCGCGCTCGGCAGTCAATCGTTCGAGCGTCGCGGATTCCGCATCGGGGTCGCGCAACTCGCCGGGATCGAAGCCGAGCTTTTCCGGAAGACGTTGGGGCACGCATTCGAACTTCTCGACGCAGGTTCGCGCGAACTCGGCGCTGCGCGCCTGTTGCGCTTCGGCCCTGGCCGCGGCGGCCGCGCGGCGCTCACGCAGGTCAGCCGAGCGCTCGTTGGCGGCGGAGACATCGTGGGCTGCGCCAACCACCGCCTCCTCGGCTTCGCGCTCGGCCGCTGATGCCTCGCCGATGCGCACCTGGCTTTCGTCATTGGCATGTTCAAGCTCGACGATCTGCTTGTCGAGCTCGGCCGGTTCGCGCTGAAGCTCGGAGCGCTCGGCGGATTGCTGCTTCTGGCGTTCGGCGGCTTCGGCGACCCGCTGCTCGGCGTCGCTTTGGCGCTTGCGCCATTCAGCCTGCTCGCGCGCGGTGGCACTCAGTCGCTCGCGGTCGGCGGCGGTCTCGCGCGCCTTGGTCGCGGCCTCGGCGCGTTTTTCGGCGACCGCGGACGCGGCCATAGCCGCAGTCGCGCGCGCGGCGTCGACGTCCTGCTCCAGCGCCGCGGGGTCCGGCAGTGCGCCGAGCGACCGTTCGGCGGCGCCGACCGCCTCGCGCGCGGCATCGAGCACCGGTTCGAGGTCCGCCTGCCGTTGCGCCAGTCCGCTGCACTGCGCTTCAATCCGCTCCAGGGCGGCAGCCGCCGCATCGCCCGCGCGAGTGGCCTCGCGCGCATCGCGCTCGGCGGCGAGCGCAGCATGGCGGGCTGCTTCAGCCTCGGCTCGGCATTGCTCCATCGCCGCGAGCGCGGAGTCGCGCTCCACTATCGTCCCTCCGACCGCCTTGCCAAGCCGCGGCAACTCGCCAGCCAGATCGGCGAGCCGATTGGCGCGAAGCAGGCGCTCGGCTGCGGCGGCCCCAGAGCCGACCGCGACAAAGCCATCCCATCGCCTGAGCCGGCCGTCGCGGGTCACCAGGCGCTGGCCGACCGCCAGCTCCTGGCCTGCGTCCTCATCGGCGACCGCCACCTGCTTCAAGCGCCGCATCAGCTCCGCCGGTGCGCTCACATGATCGGCAAGGCACTCGGCGTTCGCGGGTAGCTTGGGATCGCCTGGGAGGGAATTGCTGCCTTGCCAGCGCCGCTGCGAATCGCCGCCGACGGCTGCGTCGGCATCCTCGCCCAGCGCCGCGGCGAGCGCGCGTTCGTAACCGGCTTCCGCCTTGAGGCTCGCGATGGCCGCTCCTCCGCCATGCTCCAGCGCTCGGGCCAATGCGTCATGTTCGGATTTCGCCGCCGAATGCGCGGCGCGCGCGCTCGCAAGCGCGCTTTCGGCACTGTCGCGCCGTTCGGCCGCTTCGGCGCGGCCTTGCTCGGCCTCGACTCTCTTGGCTTCTGCCTGGGCGAGCGTGAGAGCGGCCGCTTTCGCCTTCGCTTCGGCCTCGGCGCGCGCCCGTTGCTGCTCGCTTCCGTCGCCCAGCGATTCGAGCTGCTCGGCGAGCCGCTGCCGTTCCTGCTCGGTCCGGTCGAGCTGGGCCCGCGCCGCCTCCAATGCCGCTTCGGCGACGCGCCGTTCGGCGCGCATCGCCGCCTGGCGCGCGAGCAGATCGGCGAGTGCCGCTTCAGCCTCGCGCGACACCGCCTCGGTTGTGCTGAGCTCGCTCGCGATCCGCGCGGCGCCGGCTTCGGCATCCTCGAGCCGCTGCTCGATCGCGGCGCGCTCCTCGTCGAGCTGGGCGATCGCCCGGGCCGCATCGCCTTTGAGCGCTTCTTCGCGCTCGACGTCGCTCTTGAGCGACGCGTCGAGCCGATCGAGCTCGGCCAGCCGCCGCGAGACGGTGTCGCGCCGGGCGCTGGCGCTGGCGAGCCGGTGGGCTAGATTGTGGCCCTGCTCACGCAGCTCGGCCAAGGCATTGCGGCGCCCGGCCAGAAGCTCGTTGGCCCGCTCGTGCGCCGCTTGCGCGTGGGCGATCGCCGCCTGGATTGTCGCGACCTCTTCACCCGCTGCGGCCGCATCGGCGTTGGCAGCCTCGGCGGCGCGTTCGGCCTCGACCCAGCGCGCGTGCAAGAGGTGCGCCTCGACCTCGCGGATTTGGCCGCTCAATTTGCGGTAACGTTCGGCCGCGCGCGCCTGGCGCCGCAAGGCCGCGGCGCGCTGTTCCTGCTCGCTCAGAATCTCGCCTAGCCGGGCGAGATTAGCTTCGGTCGCGCGCAGCTTCTGCTCGGCGTCCTTGCGCCGCGCATGAAGCCCCGAAATGCCCGCCGCTTCCTCGAGCAGCAAACGGCGTTCGACCGGTTTGGCGCTGATGATCGCGCTGATCTTGCCCTGGCTAACCAGCGCCGGCGAGTGGGCGCCGGTAGCCGCATCGGCGAATAAAAGGCCAACGTCCTTGGCGCGAACGTCACGGCCGTCGATTCGGTAAGCGGATCCCGCGCCGCGCTCGATACGCCGAGTGACCTCGCTTTCGCCGCCGCGTGAGTCCTCGTTCGCATCGCGCTCGAGCAGGATCGAGACTTCGGCGAAGTCGCGTGGCGGACGCGTCGTGGTGCCGGCGAAAATGACATCGTCCATGCCTCCGCCGCGCAGCGACTTCGGACTGGATTCGCCCATCGCCCAGCGAATCGCTTCCAGCAGGTTGGACTTGCCGCAGCCGTTGGGGCCAACCACTCCGGTCAGCCCGGGCTCAATCCGCAGTTCGGCCGGCTCGACGAAGCTTTTGAAGCCGCTGAGCTTGAGCCGACGAATGCGCAACTGCTTGCTTTCTCCTAACCGCGCTCGCCCAGCGCGTTTCTGAGCTGTGGTTCGAGCACGTCCCAGGTCGCCGTCTTGTCGAGCATCGTCCCGTTCAAGATGAATGTCGGCGTCCCCGGGAAATCCGGGAACTGGGTAGTCGCGTCGCTGGTCATCTGGACCAGCTGATTGACGCTATTCTCGTCGGTCAGGCACTGCGTGCTCTTGGCCACCGGTACGCCGCGCACTGCCGCCCAGGTCTGGAAATCGGGTAATTTAGCGGCTTGCAGGAACTGCTGGCTCGGCTGGAGATTGTCCAGGGCCTGTAGCTGGTCCTGCGGCACGGCCTGGATCTTCGCCATCCACGTCGCCTGGTCCTTGTAGAATGCGCGGCTCAACGGGAAGAAGCCCTTGGCGCCATTGCAGCGCGCGATGAGCGCCGCGGTAAGATCAAACATGTCCCGCACGTAATTGCGAAATTCCCAGCTGACCTGGCCGGACTTCACATATTTGCTCATCAGCGACGGCACGCCTTCCTCGTCGAATGCGCGGCAGTGCGGGCAGGTCAGCGAACCATATTCGATGAGCTTCACCTTGGCGTTGGGATTGCCCATCACGAAACCCCCGGCGGACGTCGCAGTGACCACCTGGGTCCAGTCGCCGCCTTTGGGCGGCGGCACCTGCTTGAGCTTCACCGATGCGTTGGTTGCGGCATCGCCCTGTTTGGAGTTGCAGCCGGCAATCGCGACGACGGCCAGCGCGCAGGCAAGATAAGAGGTCGGCTTCATCGGGTTCACTTGCTCCGGTTGATCACAGGAATGGGTGTATCGTCGTCTTCGAGCGACGGCGCGCCGCTGGTAGCGGCAACTTGCGCCGCGAGCGACTCCAGACAGGCGCGAAGCTCGGGATCGGCGATCTCACGCAGGCCTTCGCCGAGCTCCTTGGGAACCGGGCGGAGCTGCGGTCGCTTTGGCTTGGGCGGAGCGGTGAGCGGCTTGCCCTGGCGGAAGACGATGCGGTTGACCGCCGCGTGGCCGAAGAAGCGGTTGACCCTGTCGATGATCATCGGCGTCAGGTGCTGGATCAGTGGCGCATGCGCGCCGTCGACCAGGAGGGTCAGGACCCCCGACGACTTGCGGCCCGCGGGGAAGCGGATCGATTCCGGCGACGAGACTTTGGCGTAACGTGCCCCGACGATTTCGGCCCAGCGGCTGACGATCGAGCTCTGGACGAAGCCGAAGCGGCGGAACGATTGCCCGCCGACGTCGCCGACCAGCTCGCCGGCCGCGCGGGGGCGGCAGCTACGCGGAGAATCTTGGCCTTTCGGCTTTCGCTTCGACATGGGAAGAGACCATGCCATAGCGAATATGTGACCGCCAATGCCGCAAAGCGCGTGATCCAACATTATGTGGATAACTTCCGACGCCTTCCGTGGCGTTCGCCGCCGGGCGAGCCGCCGCGCGACGTCTATTGCGTGTGGCTGAGCGAGATCATGCTCCAACAGACCACGGTCGCGGCCGTGACTCCGAGATTTGAGCGGTTCCTTGCGCGATGGCCGACGATTGAAGCGCTTGCCGGTGCGCGCGACGAGGACATCCTCTCCGAATGGGCCGGGCTCGGTTATTACGCCCGCGCCCGCAATTTGATCGCTTGCGCCCGCGCGGTGGCCGCAAGGGGCGGTTTCCCGGCGACGGCGAGCGAGCTTCGCGACCTGCCCGGAATCGGCATCTATACGTCAGCGGCGATCGCCGCGATCGCTTTCGGCGAGAAGGCCGCGGCGGTCGACACCAATGTCGAGCGCGTCATCGCGAGACTGGAAGGGTGGATGCGGCCCTCGCGTGCCCAGATCGAGCAGGCAGCGCTGGCGATGATGCCGGACGACCACCCCGGCGACTTCGTCCAGGCGATGATGGACCTTGGCGCGACCATCTGCCGGCTTAAGAATCCTCAATGCGGCCGCTGCCCCCTTAGCCAAGATTGCGCGGCTTATATCAGCGGTGATGCCGAGGCATTCCCCGAGCGCAAGCGGCGCCGCGCCCGCCCGCACAGATATGGCGTCGCGTACTGGATCGAGCACGACCACCACATCTGGCTGATCCGCCGGCCGCCCAAGGGCATGCTCGGCGGCATGGCCGCACTTCCCGGAAGCGAATGGACCGACGCCTTGCCGGCAGCGCAGCAGCCGCTCGGCTCCGTGCGCCACGTCTTCACCCATTTCACGCTCGACCTCCGGGTCGAGCGCCGCGCCGAGCCGGTCGGCGAGGGCTGGTGGCAGCCGCTCGACACGCTCGCCGAAGCAGGCCTGCCGACGCTCTATAGCCGCGCCGCCGAGGTCGCGCTTGGGGCACGCCAGAGTGCCCGCGCGGCGGCTTGAAGAAGCCCGAACTCGCCCGTAAGAGGCGGCGAAAATCCAATCATCTCGACGCCGAGAAACCAGGGAAACTTCATGGACGATCGCTTCAACACCATCGCCGGCTGGGTGCTGTTCGCAGGGATCGTCGCGCTCGGCTCTTCGATCGTTGCCGGGGAAATGTTCCACAGCGAGCGGCCGAAAGTGATGGGGTATCCGATCGCCGGCGTCGCCGAGGAAGGCGAGAGCGGAGCCGCGGCCGAGCAGCCGATCGAAGTCTATCTGGCCAAGGCCGATCCGGCCAAGGGCCAGCAGGTCTTCAACAAATGCATGGCCTGTCACAATGCCGACAAGGGCGGCGCCAATCAGCTCGGTCCGAACCTGTGGGACGTGATCGGCGAGCCGATCGGTCAGGGCAAAGGCTTCGCTTTTTCTGACGCGCTGTCGAAGAAGGGCGGCACCTGGAACTGGGACGAACTCAGCCAGTGGCTGACGAGCCCGCGCGCTTTTGCGCCCGGCACCAAGATGACCTTCGCGGGCCTAAGCAACCCCGAGGATCGCGCCAATGTGATCGCGTTCCTCAACACGCATAGCGATGCGCCCAAGCCGCTTCCGGCAGCGCCAGCCGCCGCAGCGGCGGGCACAGCGCCTGGAGCCGGCCCCAACAATGGCCCGCAGAAAGCCGGAACGCAGCCGGTCCTGACCGAACAACAGACTGGCGCGAACCCCAAGAATATCGGCGGTGAGGGTGCGCCCAAGGTTGCCGGTCCGGCCAGCGTCAAGAAGCCCGGCGCTTAATCCATTTATTCGGGCGGCGCGGTCTGAACCGGCGTCGGCAGCGGATCGGCCTCGTAATAGCTTCGCACGAAGTCCCATGCCTCCTCGGCGTCCTCGCACCAATGGATAAGGTCGAGGTCGTGCGGCGCGATCACGCCTTCCTCGACCATCGCGTCGAAGTTGACCACGCGGGTCCAATACTCGCGCCCGAACAGCAGGATCGGCAATGGCCGAACCTTGCCGGTCTGGATCAAGGTCAATAGCTCGAACATTTCGTCGAACGTGCCGTAGCCGCCGGGGAACACCGCGACCGCGCGGGCGCGCAGCAGGAAGTGCATCTTCCTCAGGGCGAAATAGTGGAACTGGAAGCTCAGGTCCGGTGTGACGTAGCGGTTCGGCAGCTGCTCGTGCGGAAGCACGATGTTGAGCCCGATCGATTCCTGGCCTTCTTCGGCGGCGCCGCGATTGGCCGCCTCCATGATCGAAGGGCCGCCGCCTGAGCAGACCACGAAATGGCGCTTGCCCTCCTCGTCGCAGCCGCAGCGGCTGGCGAAGCGAGCGAGCTCACACGCGACCTCGTAGTAGCGCGATTTGGCCTTGAGGCGCTCGGCGACGGCCCGTTGCTCGTCATTGGTGGCCGCCGCGATCAAGGCGTCGGCCATGTCGGGCGAAGGGATCCGCGCCGAGCCGTAGAACACCATGGTCGAGCCGATCTTCGCCTCGTTGAGAAACAGCTCGGGCTTCAACAGCTCGAGTTGGAAACGCACCGGGCGCAAATCATCGCGCAGCAGAAATTCACTGTCCTGGAAAGCGAGTTTGTAAGCTTCGCTTTCGGTCTGCGGGATCGACGGCACGTGCTCGGCGGCACGGGCGTCGACTTTCGAGGTCGGGAAGATGCGCTTGGGCGGAAATGGTTGAGCCATGCGCGCGGACTAGCGGCAATTTTTTGCAGCGTCACGCCGCCTGGGCCGGCTCCCTTCGTGCTCCCCAATCGATCCGCCGCGTCGCGTACATCACCCCGGCCAGCGCCGCGAACAGCAGCAGCGAACCGATCAGCAGCGAGTAGGCCTCAAGGCTCAAGAGGATGTAGAGCACGGCATAAAGCCCGACGAGCAGGCCGCCGATGAACGCCGCGCGCCGCCAGCTCCCAAGAACCGCTGCGGAATAGGCCGTGTTGAGGCCCGCGATCGCTGCCGAGGCCAGGATATATGCGGCGGTGAAGCCGATCACCTCGGCGAAGGCGAGCAGGAGCACGAAGAACAGTACAAGTGCCGCGCCCATCAGCAGATATTCGACCGCGGATACGCGCACCCCGCCGATCACGTCGAACATCAGAAGCGCGAGGAAGGTGAAGCCGATGAACAGGAAACCGTACTTGGTCGCGCGGTTGACCTGGGAATAGAGGTCGACCGGCTGGATCAGGCTGATCTGCGCCGTCTGGAGATTGGCGTCGCCGTCGGCGGGGGGGGCGATCTCGGCATCGCGCGACGGCGTCGGCGGGTTGGCCGAAGCGCCGGTGTCGCCGGTGCTGACCAGGGATCGTCCGAGCGCGAGGTTGCCGATGCGATAGGTCGCGTTGAAACCCTTGTCGCCGACTTGCCGCGCGGCGGGCAGGAAGTCGCCGCCGAAGCTTGGGGACGGCCAGGATGAATGCACCGTCCAGCTTGTGTCGCCGGCCTGTGGCGCGAGGCTGAGCGAGGCATTGCCGCGGAAATCATAAGCGAAATCGACCGCGATCGGCTGCGACGGCAATCCGGTGGCGTCGACCCAGGCGAAGAAGCCGCGGCCACCGCTGCTCCCCCCGCCGGGCTGAAGGCGGAGAGGTTTGCCACTGACCGCCACCTGGGGATTGGCGCCAAGCCCGCGCGGATCGCTGAGGCCGAAGCGCAGCTCGGCGCGGGTTAGGTCCATCTGGTCGGGCTGGACTCCGGTGCGTGCGAGGTCGGGCGGAAAGGCGAAACGCGCCTTGCCTGAGGTCCGCGCGTCATAGACCACCGCTTCGTAGATCGAGCGCTTGCGCACTTCCGGGCGGACGTCGGTCGAAAGCGCGATCGCTTCGGGGGCGAGTGTCAGCTCGCGGACAACCTGGTTGGTCCGGGTGACGCTCTGGCCGTTCTGGACGACCGTCTCGGTCGCGGTCGCGCGATAGGGGATGACCAGAACCGGCCCGGTCATCGCCTGCGGCCCGCCCCAGCCGGCGGTGATCGACGCGCTCGCTTCGTTTGACTGCGACTGTCGGTCGTAAACCAGCAGCCAGACCGAGAAGAGTGGAATGGCCAGGACCAGCCCCACGACGATCGCAAAGGCGAGCTTGAGGGCGGGGGTCCGATCGATCCGATAACCTTCCATCACGACTCTCCGGCTGGCGCTAGAACTCGACTCGTCTACAAAAATGCACGGTTCATCGTCAAGTGCCGGTCACAGCGCTGATACTTGAAACCCTCTTTCGAAGCGCCACCTCCTTCGCCATGATCGACATCCGCACATTCGACAGCCTGGGCCACGCCGACCACGGCTGGCTCGACGCCCGCCACCATTTTGCCTTCGCCGATTATTACGATCCCAAACGCATGGGCTGGGGCCGGATCCGCGTCTGGAACGACGACCAGATCGGCCCCAGGAGCGGCTTTCCGCCGCACTCGCACCGCGACATGGAGATCGTGACCTATGTCCGCACCGGCGCGATCACCCACCAGGATTCTCTCGGCAACAAGGGCCGCACAGCGGCGGGAGACGTTCAGGTGATGAGCGCCGGATCGGGAGTCGTCCACGCCGAATATAATCTCGAGGACGAGCAGACGACATTGTTTCAGATCTGGATCGAGACCGACGAGCCGGGGACCAACCCCGGCTGGGGCGCCAGGCCGTTTCCCAAGGATTCGCGCGAAGGCCAGTTCCAGCTGCTCGCCAGCGGCGACACGGATGATGGGGCGCTCACCATCCATGCCGATGCCAGAGTGCTCGGCGCGACGGTCAAGGCCGGGGAATCGATCGCGATTGACGCCGATTCCGGCCGCCATCTCTATCTCGTGCCGAGCGGCCGCGTCCGCGTGAACGGGGTCGAGGCCGGCCCGCGCGACGGGGTTGCGATCACCGGCGAAGAGCAGCTCAAGATCGAAGCCTTGGACGATGCCGAGCTGGTGCTGGTCGACGCCCGCTAGAAGCAAGGTAAGTCGCTGAGTCCGGGCAGGTTCATCAACGACGTGCTTGAATAGGCGGAGATTGGGAGGCATGGGGTTTCGCGCGCAGGAAATGGCGCGATTCACCAGCAAAAGCGGGAGTCGATGAGGGCGGGTTTGCGCTTGGGGTTTGCGGTTTTGGCGGCGGGGCTTGCGCTCGGCCCGCTGCCCGCGCTCGCCCAGGAAACCGTTCCGCCCGCGACCACCAACCTGCCCACGACCGATGCCGTCGGCCCAAGGGAGCTGCAGAACTTCAAGCTCCCAGGGACGGTGACTCGCCCTGCCGAGCCTCAGCCGGCCCAGCGCGCAACCACGCCGCCGCGTGCCTCAAGGACAGTCGAGAGGGCGGCGCCAGCCCCGTCCGGTCAGCAGTCCTCCACCGCTACCCGAACGGCAGAGCGCGCCGGCCAGCCCGAATCCAGCACCACCGCGCCGACTGCGCGCTCCCGGCCCGCCGAGCGTCCGGTAGAGCGGCTGCGCCAGACGCCCCCGGCCTCGTCGGTCACCGTCGCCCTGCCGCAACTCAACAATGGTTCGGTCCGGAGCAGCGCTGCCGCGCCCGCCCCGGCGCCCGCCGCCGACTACTCTCAGGGAGCCGAGTCCGGGACCCTCGCGCCCGAGCACAAGTTCTCCATTCTTCCCTGGCTGCTCGCCGCGCTGGTCCTTGCAGCGGGCATTGGCTTCCTGCTGTGGCGCAATCGCTCGCGCGAGGCGTTCGCCGGAGCGCCGCGCCTTGATGCTTACCTTGCGCCCGAGCCCGCCGCGGCCCCCACGCCCTCGCCAGTTCCGCCGAAAGCTCCGGCGCCATCAATTCCAGGCATCGTCTCGACCCGCTTGCGCCCGTGGATCGATATCGGCTTCCGCCCCATTCGCTGCATTGTCGAGGATGAGCGGGTCACGATCCAGTTCGACCTCGAGCTGTTTAATTCCGGAAGCGCGCCAGCCCGCGCCGTGCTGATCGAGGCGAGCCTGTTCAACGCCGGTCCGAGTCAGGACCGCGACATCGGCCAATTCTTCGAGAGCCCGGTTGGTGAGGGCGAGCGGATCGTCGCCATCCAGCCACTCAAGCGCATGAACATCCGGACGCAGGTCGTCGCCGAGCGCAGCCAGGTGCAGGTCTACGAAGTTGCCGGGCGTCAGGTGTTCGTACCACTGATTGCGTTCAACGCGCTTTATCGATGGAGCAGCGGCGGCGATGGCCAGACCTCGGTGAGCTACCTGCTCGGCCGTGACACCAAGGGCGAGAAGATGGCGCCGTTTCGTCTCGATCTCGGCCCGCGCGTCTTCCGCGGCGTCGGCGCGCATCCCTTGCCGGTCGGCGTCCGCAGCTGATCTAGAGCACGCTGCTGTTATAGCTGTGCCAGGCGAGCACGGCGGCAGCACCGCGATAGGGCCGCCATGCTTCGGCGAGCTCGCGGAGCTGCTTTTCGCTCGGCTTGTCCGGCAGGCCGAGCAGGCGTCCGATCTCGACCTGCACAGCGAGGTCGCCCGCCGGCCAGACGTCGTGCCGCCCTTGAGCGAACAACAAATAGATTTCGGCCGACCAACGCCCGATGCCCTTAATCTTGGTCAGCAGTGCGATGGCTTCCTCATTGTCGTCAGGCAAATTACCGAGGTCGAGCTCGCCGGAGATGACCAGCTCGGCGAGGCTGCGGAGATAGCCGGATTTCTGCCGCGACATGCCGGCCGCCCGAAGCTCTTCGTCACTGGCGGCGAGGAGCAGCGTCAGATCGGGCGGCGAACCGAAGGCGGCCTCGAGCCTGGACCACATCGATCGCGCCGCGGCGACGCTGACCTGCTGGCCGACGATGGTACGAAGCAGGGTTTCCGCCCCCGGCTTGCTGCTCCGCGGCTCGGGAATGCCGTGCAGTTCGATCACGCGAGCGAAAGCGGGCTCGCGCTCGGCGAGCGCCTGAACATGACTTTTGATGCTGTTCTTCGTGCGCACCATCAGGCGATGCTAGCGGCGTACAGCGCGACCGCGGCCGCGTTGGAGACGTTGAGGCTTTCGACCGAATCGCCGATCGGAAGGCGGGCGAGCGCGTCGCAATGCTCGCGCGTGTTGGGCCTGAGGCCAGCACCTTCCGCGCCGAGCACCAGCGCCACTCGCGATGGCCCGAGCGCGTCGCGCAGATCCGTGTCGGCATCGCCGGTCAACCCGATTCGCCAGAAGCCCGTCTCGGCGATCTCTTCGAGCGCGCGGGCGAGGTTGACCACGCGCGCCCATGGCACGCGCTCAAGCGCGCCCGACGCAGCCTTGGCGATGACCCCGCTTTCGGGCGGCGAATGGCGGTCCTGGGTGACGATTCCCGCAGCGCCGAACGCCGCCGCCGAGCGCAAGATTGCGCCGACGTTGTGCGGATCGGTCACCTGGTCGAGAACCAGCAGCACCGATCGTTCTCCCGCGCCCTGGAGGATTTCGTCGAGCCACACTTCTCCCAGGGGCTCGACCTCGATCACCACGCCCTGGTGCGGCGCATCGTGCGGCACCAGCCGGCCGAGATCAGCGACGTCGGCGAGAGTGACTCCAACCTCCTTGGGGAATTGCATGAAGCCCGTGGCGTCGCGCGTCGCCCAGGCGCGGACGACCTTGCGCTTCGGATTGTCGAGTGCGGCGGCGACCGCGTGCTTTCCCCACAGGCGCGGCCGGCCCGAGGGCCCACGGTGCTGGTGAGATTGCTTGCGCGTCATCGCGTCCCAATGGGGTGAGAGCGCGTGGCGTGCAACTGCCTGTTCTAGGTCGGCGCCGATTCGTTCTCCCGACGCGCGCGCTGCTCGCTGCGCCAGGTGGCGACCGCAAGGATGATCAGGATCGGATAGCTCCAGAAGCGCAGCGCCGCGGCATAGGCGATGGGCAGCAGGTCGCCCTGGATGGCTTTGAACAGGTGGCCCAGGCTGGTGGTCAGCTGGAGCCCGCTGATCCACAGCGGCCAGAAGCGGTCGGACCTCAAGGCGACGTAGGTGAAGGCGGCAAATGTCAGCAGGTCGATTACCAGGACGCCGGTCTCGACGTGTGCATATCTGGACACGACCGCGAAGGAGGCGAAGTTCGCAAGGATGCAAACCGCGCCGACGATGCGCGCGTCGGTTCTGCCCTTGATCAGCGCGTAGCCGCACGCGCCGAACAGCAGCAGGTTGAAGATGATCAGCCGGATCATGGCGGCGGACCGGACACCGCGATGCGGCGTCCGGTCAATCCCTTAATGTCAGGCGACGATCCGGAGATCGGCGACAGCAGTCTTCGGGCAATCGCCTTCGTCGCCGAAGCCAACGGTGCGCAGGCCCGGAATGGTCTGCTTCGCCTCGGCCAGCGCGACATGGCATTTGCCGATGCTGTCGCGGGCGCTGACCAGGCTGCCGGTGACCGCGGCGACATGGTCGAACGCGGCCTGGATGGTGACGAACGGCGCGCGGGTTACCGGACGCGCATGGACGATTCGGGCCTGGAGCTCGGCGAGTTCGGCGAGCGTGGCCTCGATGCTATCCTCGACAGCGCGGACTTGGGTGGCGACTTCAAAAGCGGCGTTTTCAATCATTTGTTTGCGCATGACTGCTCCTTCACCAGCGCACTTCCGCGCCGGAGTGGCTGTCGGCCTGATTTGGGAGTCGGTCTCGGCTAGCCCTTGACCAGCCGGGCGAGGCTTTCGAGTCCGGCGAGATACATGCCCGCCGAAAACGCTGATCCGATTGCGATCGCCGCAATCCAGAACAGCCTCTGGCCGACACTCATCTCATTCCGGGGGTTGCTCCTCGTTGCGAATGGCGGTTGCAGGGAAGGCCAGAACGACGCGGGCCTCTGCTCGGTAAGGAAACCTGGTCCCTCGGCCCCCCCTGCGCGGTCAGCGTGCCGAATCTGATGACTGACCGCGTCATCGGGGTGGCCGGTGCGGGCGGCCGGCTCAATGTGCGGCGATTGATGTATCAATCGCTGATATGGCCCGCTGTACTGGGAGACGAGGCGCGCGGCCTGGGAGCGACGAGCGACGCCGAGGATGTGGAGCGACTGGCGGACGCGCTGGTCGACGGTGTGCGACGAAATTCCAAGCTCGGCGGCGATCTCTTTGGACGACAAGTGCTGGTCGACCAGCCTCAGGCAATCGAGCTGGCCGGCAGTGAGGCGCGCAATGCGATCTTCCATGTCATTCCCATGCAGGCGTTGGAGCCCATGGGAGTACCCAGACACGCCAGGCTTTTCTATCAATGCAATCCCCACCCCGCGCGACATCGCGCTCTCCCGAGCAATGAGTCCAAGTGACCTTATGTCATATCGTTGGCGTTGGCCAATTTTTTAGCAGATTTCCGCGAGATAGGGAGGGTGGCCATCAACCCTTGCTAGTGGCGCCCACTTTGCTTCCTCTGCGCGATCGCTCGCTGCGGATGTCCCGAGGACATCCTTCGGGAAGCGATGGTGGAGAGGGCTGGATTCGAACCAGCGTACGCTTGCGCGGGCAGATTTACAGTCTGCTGCCTTTAACCACTCGGCCACCTCTCCAGGTCGGCAGGCGCGCCATGTGGCGGCGCGAGTTTAGTGTGTCAACGCGGGAAGCTAGGCTGTCGCCCCACTCGGCCGAAGACCTCGCGGGCGCTCCAAAATTCAATCGCGCCCCGCGCGATCAGATTTTGGAGCGGGTGAAGGGAATCGAACCCTCGTCGTAAGCTTGGAAGGCTTCTGCTCTACCATTGAGCTACACCCGCCCGCGTGCGGACCCGTCCAATGCCATTGCGCTATCGGATGCGTCAACACGCGCCGCTTGACCCCGCCCCGGCGCTTGGCCTAGCAAGAGCGTGATGAGGCACCTGAACGCCCCCGCTGCAATCTCGACCGTCCGCTTCTGGTGGCGCGGCGCGAGCCTTGCGGCGCGATGGCGCGACTGATCGACTAGCCCACGATCATCGATTGCCCGCCCGCCATCCGGCGGGCTTTTTTGTTTCAGGTGAACTCCAATGTCCCAGATTTTGTCCCTGGTCCGCGGGAAAGCGGACGCCATTGAATGCAATGAGCTCGAGGCGGCCGAGCTGGGGGTCTCCCAGCTGCTCGACGGCCGCGACCTCGATCGGCGGCAGGCCCAACACTTGTTCGAGACGATCGTCGCCGGCCGCTTGCCCGACGCGCTCATGGCCGCGGTCTTCGTCGCGCTGCGCGTGCGCGGCGAGACTGCCGAGGAACTGATCGGCGCTGCAACCGCCTTGCGCGCGGCGGCGCGGCCGTTCCCGTCGCCCGATTACCTGTTCGCAGACAGCTGCGGCACCGGCGGCGACTATTCCGGGTCGATCAATGTTTCGACGGCTGCGGGAGTGGTCGCGGCCGCCTGCGGACTACCTGTGGTCAAGCATGGCAACCGCTCGTTCACCTCAAAGTGTGGCTCGGCCGACGTGCTTGAGGCACTTGGCGCCAGGCTCGACGCCGAGCCCGAAACGTCGCGGCGAATCCTCGACGAGACGGGTTTCTGCTTCCTGCTCGCACCGATGTATCACCCGGGTATCGCTCATGCCGGGCCGGTGCGCCGAGCGCTCAAGGTCCGGACGGTCATGAACTTGCTCGGGCCATGCCTCAATCCGGCGCGACCTAGAGTCCAGCTCCTTGGAGTCGCCGATCCGAAGCTGCTCCGGCCGATTTCCGAAACTTTGAACGCGCTCGGCGTTGAGGACGCACTGGTGGTGCACGGCTCGGGTCTTGACGAGATCGCGCTTCACGCCTTCACCCAAGCCGTTCGCCTAAAGGGCGGCGAGATCGAGGAGCTCGAAATCACTCCCGAGCAGGCGGGGCTCAAACGTCTTCCGCTCGAGCAAATCACCGGCGGGTCGCCCGAGCTTAATGCAGAGCGATTGGCCGCGCTCCTGAGCGGGCGCGGCTCGGAGGCGGACGTGGCGGTGGTCGCGTTGAATGCGGGGGCGCTCCTTGCAACCGCGAACAACGCGTCGGATTTCCGCGAGGGCGTTGGCCTTGCGCTCGAAGCCATCGAGTCGGGCCGTGCCAATCGTCTGCTCATGGATTTCGTCGAGGCGAGCAATGACTGATCCCGCCGGGGTCCTGGGCGCGATTGCGGCGTCGAAACGGGCGGAGCTTTCCGATCGCTTCGCCGGCGTCTCGATCGCTGCCCTGCGTGCCCGCGCAAGGCCGACGGGGCGCAGCCTGGCCAGAGTCATCTCTGAGCCTGGCGCGCGCTTCATCCTCGAAATCAAGAAAGCTTCGCCGTCGGCTGGAGCAATTCGCGCCGACGCGGACGTTGCCGCCATTGCTTACGGCTATGCGGGTGTCGCCGATGCGCTGAGCGTGCTTACCGATTCTCGGCATTTCGGCGGATCGCTCGAGGACGTCGCGCTGGCGCGGACAGCGTTCGATGGACCCATCCTCGCCAAGGATTTCTTCATCGACCCGCGCCAGATCGCCGAGGCGCGGATCGCCGGCGCCGATGCCGTGCTGGTCATGCTGTCGCTGCTCGATGACGTGGTCGCCCGCACGATGATCGAAGAAGCGAGCCGCTTTGCCATGGACGCCCTTGTCGAAGTCCATGACGATTCCGAGATGCGTCGCGCACTGGCGCTCGGTGCGCCGCTGATCGGCATCAACAATCGCGACCTTCGTGACTTTTCGATCGACCTTTCGACGACAGAACGGTTGGCTCGTCTGGCGCCGCACCGGCTGCTCGTCTCCGAATCCGGCATTTCTGCGCGCACTGACGTCGTTCGCCTGACGCGACATGTCGATGCGTTCCTCGTCGGCTCCTCGTTAATGCGCGCGCATGTGCCCGCGCAGGCCGCGCGTGAGCTCGTCTTCGGACGGGCCAAATTGTGCGGATTGAATTGCGGCGCCGATCTGCGCGCCGCCCGGCCGGCGGCATTTGCCGGCTTCGTCTTCGTTCCTGGCAGCCCCCGCCATGTGACCGCAGACGAAGCCGCGCCGCTGGCCGGCACCGTCCGGCGCTCGGGCATGTTTCCGGTCGGCGTGTTCAGGGAGGATCCGCCAGGGGCAGTCGGCGATATCGCGATGGCGCTCAACCTCCACGCGGTCCAGTTGCACGGGGGTGAGGACGCCGAATATGTGCGCCACTTGCGCCGATATCTTCCGCGGGAATGCGAAATCTGGACCGCGCTCAGCGTCGGTCGCGGGCCGCTGGCGAGTCGCGGCGGCGACCGCCTCGTGTTCGACAACGAAGACGGAGGCAGCGGCCGCACGTTCGACTGGTCGCTTATTCGACAACACCGCGAACTTTCCAACGCGATCGTCGCGGGCGGCATCGGCCGGCACAATGCACGTGAGGCAATGCGACTCGGCGCCTATGCGATCGATGTCGGCTCGTCGGTCGAGAGTCAGCGGGGCGTAAAGTCCGCCGAAAAGATTCGCGCTTTGTTTGAGACGCTGAGGCCTCAGTCGCGACAGGAGTTGCGGGCATGCGCTTGAGTGGTCGATTCGGCCGCTTCGGCGGCGCCTATGTGCCGGAGATCCTGGTGCCGGCACTCGAGCAGCTCGAGGGCGCGTTTCTCGACGCGCAGGACGACCCGGCATTCTCGGGAGAGCTCAATGACCTGCTCACCAATTATGCCGGGCGGCCGACGCCGCTGACGCGCTGCCGCAACCTCCCCGGCAAAATCTATTTGAAGCGTGAGGACCTGCTTCACGGCGGCGCCCACAAGACCAACCAGGTGCTCGCCCAGGCGCTTCTTGCGAAGCGGATGGGCAAGACCCGGTTGATCGCGGAGACGGGGGCCGGCCAGCACGGTGTCGCGACCGCCATCGCCGGTGCTCTGCTTGGCTTCGACACCGTTATCTACATGGGTGCCGAGGACGTCGAGCGGCAGAAGCTCAATGTCTTCCGGATGCAATTGATGGGCGCCGAGGTAACCCAAGTCGAAAGCGGCGGCCGAACGCTCAAGGACGCAATCAACGAGGCGCTGCGCGACTGGTCGGCAAGTTTCGAGAATACGCACTACCTGCTCGGGACCGCGGCAGGCCCGCATCCTTTCCCGCTGATGGTCCGCCAGTTCCAGCGCGTGATCGGACGCGAGGCGCGGGGGCAGATCCTCGAGCAGCTGGGGCGCTTGCCCGATGCGGTCGTGGCCTGCGTCGGCGGGGGATCGAATGCGATCGGGCTGTTCGCCGACTTCCTCGACGATGACGTGCGGCTGATCGGCGTCGAAGCCGCGGGCCGCGGGCTTGACGGAGCCGAGCATGGCGCGACCTTGCTGCGCGGCCGGCCGGGCATCCTCCACGGCGCAGAGACCTATGTCCTCCAGGACGAGGATGGCCAGATTGCCGATACCTGGTCGGTGTCGGCTGGCCTCGACTATCCCGCGGTCGGACCCGAGCACGCGCATCTTAAGGAGAGCGGACGCGCTGAATATGCGGGCGCGACCGACCTCGAGGCTCTCGCTGCGTTCAAAGCCCTTGCCGAGAAGGAAGGCATTGTCTGCGCCTTTGAATCCGCGCACGCTCTCGCGCACGCGCTGAAGCTCGCCGAACAGGAGCCGAAGAGCGCGATCCTCGTCGGCCTTTCCGGACGCGGCGACAAGGACGTGGCTCAAGCCCAATTTCTCCTCCGGGAGAAAGCGAGCGCCGCTGCATGAGCCGCTATGCCGCCATGTTCGATCGTCTTTCGGCCACCGGGGAGGGAGCGTTCGGCGCGTTCCTGATGCTCGGCGATCCGGACCTCCAGTCCAGCGCGCGCCTGCTCGATGAAGTGGTGGGCGGCGGCGCCGACATGGTCGAAGTCGGCATTCCCTTCTCCGATCCGGTGGCCGATGGAGCGCTCATCCAGGCCGCGGCCAAGCGCGCGCTTGATGGCGGCGTTCGCGTCGCCGATTGCCTCGATCTCATCGCCGGCTTTCGCGCGCGGCATTCTCATGTGCCGCTCGGCATCTTGACCTACGCCAACATCGTCGTCGCGCGCCCCGGCTTCATGCACGACGCGGCCGAAGCCGGGGCCGACAGCCTGCTTGGTGCCGATGTCCCGACGCTCGAGGCTGAGCCCTTTGTCCATAAGATGGAGCAGGCCGGATTGGAGCCGGTGCTGATCGCCGCGGCCAATACGCCCGATCCCGCGCTAAAGACGATCGCGCGACTGTCGCGAGCCTATACCTATTGCGTCAGCCGGGCCGGGGTTACCGGGATGCACCAGCAGGGCCGCTTCGACGCCTCGCTGATTCAGCGGGTCAAGGCTGAAGGCGCGCCGCCGCCCGTTTTCGGCTTCGGAATCTCGACGCCGGACCATGTTCGAAATGCTCTCGCTGCCGGCGCCGCTGGGGTGATTTGCGGCTCGGCGATCGTCGAGTGTGCGTCCCGCAATGGGAACGTCGCGGCACTTGTAGGCTTGCTTAAGGCGGCCACTCTCAACGACAAGGCGCGGGGAACGACTCGGGGGCGAAATGATTGAATCCCCCTGAGAAGGAGGCTGCGTATGGCTGCGCGTCCGATCTGGCGAGGACAAATCCGGCTCGCTTTGGTCTCGATTCCGGTCGAGCTCTATTCGGCGACCCGAAGCGGCGCCCAGATCCAGTTTCACCAGGTCCACGAGCCGACCGGCAAGCGGATCAAATATGAGAAAGTCGTGCCCGGCGTCGGCCCGGTCGACCGTGACGAGATCGTCAAGGGTTACGAGGTCTCGAAGGGCCATTATGTCCTGCTCGACCCCGAGGAGATCGAGAGCGTTAAGCTCGAGAGCCGCAAGACGCTCGATCTCGTCGAGTTCGTCGACGACGACGGCATCGACTCGATGTATTTCGACAAGCCTTATTACGTTGTCCCGGCGGACGACCTCGCCGAGGAAGCCTATGTCGTCCTGCGCGATGCCCTGAAGGCGGCCAAGAAAATCGGAGTCGGACAGCTCGCGATGCGCGGCCAGGAATATGTCGTCGCGCTAAAACCGTGCGGCCGCGGGCTGCTACTTGAGACGCTGCGTTATGCCGATGAGGTCAACAAGTCGTCGGGCTTCTTCCGCGACATCGGCGACCACAAGCCCGACCCCGACCTGCTCGACATGGCCTCGATGCTGATCGAGCGCAAAGCCGGCGAGTTCGACCCCAAGGAATTCCACAACCGCTACGTCGACGCGCTGCATCGCCTGATCGCGGAGAAACAAAAGAAGAAGGGCGAGAAGATCATCGAGGACCCGGACGCGGACGCTCCGCCGCCCAAGGGCTCGAACGTCATCGATTTGATGGCGGCGCTCAAGAAGAGCCTTGGAGACCAAAAGAAGGCTGGCATGGCGAAGAAGCCGACGGCCAGGAAGGCAGCAGCGAAGAAAGCTCCGGCCAAGGCGCGCAAGCGGGCCTGAGCCATGGCCCGGCGCGCCGCGCTCGACATCCAGACCTACAACCGCAAGCGCGACTTCACCAAGACCAGGGAGCCCAAGGGCCGCAAGCTCAAGGGCAAAGGCGACAGCTTCGTCATCCAGAAACATGACGCCTCGCGGCTGCACTGGGATTTCCGCTTGGAGCTCGACGGAGTCCTCAAGAGCTGGGCGGTGCCCAAGGGTCCGAGCCTTGATCCGGGCCAGAACCGGCTGGCGATGCGGACCGAGGACCACCCACTTGATTACGGTGACTTCGAGGGCACGATTCCCAAAGGCGAATATGGCGGCGGCACGGTGATGCTGTGGGACCACGGCCGCTGGCTTCCCGAGCCGAGCAAGGATCCCAGCAAGACGATTCGCGAAGGGCATCTTCATTTCTCGCTCGATGGCGATCGGATGAAGGGCGAGTGGGTGATGTTCCGCCTGAAGCCCAAGCCGGGCGAGAAGGCCGAGCCGTGGATGTTGAAAAAGGTCAACGACGAATATGCCGACCCGGGCGACGGCGACGCCTTGGTTGACAATTGCGTGACCAGCGTGACCACCGGCCGCACTATGGCGGAAATTGCCAGCGGCGAAGACGTGTGGCGCTCGAACCGCGGCGGCCGGAAGGGCGGCCGGACGAAGAAAACGTCATCGACCGCACCGCCGCGTTTTCAGGAGCCGCAGCTGGCAACTCTGGTTGATGAGGTCCCGACGGGGAACGACTGGCTGCACGAATATAAATATGACGGCTACCGGCTGCTGATCGCGGTTGGCGACGGCGCAGCAACCGCCTGGACGCGCAACGGCAAGGACTGGAGCGACAAGTTCCGCGGACTGGTCAAGGCCGCCGCCAAGCTTCCCGCCGGTTGCCTGATCGACGGCGAGGCGGTCGCCCTAGACGAGAAGGGCAAGCCTAGCTTCCAGCTCCTCCAGTCGACGCTTAAGGAGAGACAAGGCGCCAACCTCGTCTTCTACGCCTTCGACCTGCTGGTCGAGGACGGCAAGGACATCAAGAAGCTGCCCAATATCGAGCGCAAAGCTCGGCTTGCGGCTTTGCTCGAAGGCGCCTCCGCCCCGATCATCTACGGCGACCATGTGATCGGCCCCGGCGAGGCCTTGTTCACCGAGGTGTGCAAGCAGGGCGGCGAGGGGATCGTCTCGAAGAAGGCGGACGCGCCTTATCGCGGTACGCGCACCCGCAACTGGCTCAAGATCAAGTGCATCCAGCGCCAGGAATTCGTCATCATCGGCTGGTCGGAAAGCGACCGGCGGATCGGCTTTCGCTCGCTGTTGCTGGCAGTGCGGGAGGCGCGGAAGCTCACCTATGCGGGCAAGGTCGGCACCGGCTTCAACGCCAGGACTATGGCTGACCTGATGGAGCAGATGCGGCCGCTCGAGACTGGCAAACCGCCGGTCGAGGTGCCGCGCGCCGAGCGCACGAGCGTGCATTGGCTCGAGCCCAAGCTGGTCGCCGAGATCGCTTTCACTGAGTTCACTGACGACGGAATCCTGCGTCACCCGAGCTTCATCGGCTTGCGCGAGGACAAGCCGGCGAGCCAGGTGGTGCGTGAGGCCCCGAAGCACCTCAACAAGTCTGAGCAAAAAGGAGAACGGCTGAGCGCCGCGAGCTTCGGCATCACTATCAGCAATCCCGAGCGCGTCATCTATCCGGGGGACGACCTCACGAAAGCCGACCTTGCCGATTATTATGCGGCGATCGAGCTGTTGGTCATGATCGATGCCGCCCGCCGGCCGATGACCCTGATCCGTTGTCCGCAGGGCCGCGGCAAGAAATGTTTCTTCCAGAAGCACGACAGCGGAACGATGGGCGAGCACGTCAAGCATATCCCGATCAAGGAGAAGGACGGCGACATCCAGGACTACCTCTATTTCGAGGACATTCGCGGCTTGCTCGCCTGCGTGCAGATGGGGACCATTGAATTCCACGGTTGGGGCAGCAAGGTCGACAAGGTCGAATATCCTGACCGCCTGGTGTTCGATCTCGATCCCGACGTCGGCCTCGATTTCGCCAAGGTGAAGGAAGCCGCGGTGCGGCTGCGCGCCCTTCTCCAAGACCTCGGCCTGAAGAGCTTCCCGTTACTGTCAGGCGGCAAGGGCATCCACGTCGTCGTGCCTTTGGACGCCTCGAAGAACTGGACCGAAGTTAAAAGCTTCGCCGAACGCTTCAGCCGCGCCATCGCCGAAGCCGAGCCCGACATGTTCACCGCCAACATCCGCAAGGTCCAGCGCAAGGGCCGGATCTTCCTCGACTGGCTGAGGAACCAGCGCGGCGCCACCGCGGTCATGCCCTACTCCGCCCGCGCGCGCGAAGGCGCGCCGGTGTCGGCGCCGGTCGCGTGGGACGAGCTCGACGATTACCAGAGCGGCCACCATTTCAGCATCCGCGACGCCGATGAGCTGCTCGACCGCGCCGGATCGAAGCTGCTTGCGGGCTGGGGAAAAGCCAAGCAGTCACTCCCGGATGCGTAAATTTCTTCTTCCCGCACTCCTCCTTTTAACCGCCGCATCGCCGCCCGAGGTTGCGCGCTGGCGCGACGAAGCGAGTCATGTGACCATTACCCGGGACGATTGGGGAATCGCGCACGTTCACGGGAAGACCGACGCCGACGCTGTGTTCGGCATGATCTACGTCCAGGCCGAGGACGACTTTCCGCGGATCGAAGCCAATTATTTGACCAACCTCGGCCGCACCGCCGAGGCCGATGGCGAGAAAGCGATCTGGCAGGATTTGCGCGCTCGGCTTTACGTCAGCGACAGCGAATTGAAGGCCGATTACGCGCGCTCGCCGGCGCCGATGCGGCGGCTGATGGACGCGTGGGCAGACGGGCTAAATTACTTCCTCGCCACCCATCCCAATGTTCATCCGCGCGTGCTCGCCCGCTTCGAGCCGTGGATGGCGCTCTCGTTCACCGAAGGCAGCATCGGCGGCGACATCGAACGGATCGACCTCGACCAGCTCGCCGCTTATTATGGCGCCAAGCCCGAGCTCGCCTCGGCCGAACCCGATTCCGAACCGCGCGGCTCCAACGGAATCGCCATCGCGCCCAAGCTGACCAGTGATGGCGGGACGTTGCTGTTGATCAACCCGCACACCAGCTTCTACTTCCGGTCCGAGCTGCAGATGTCGAGCGACGAGGGTCTGGACGCCTACGGCGCGGCGACCTGGGGCCAGTTCTTCATCTACCAGGGCTTCAACGCGCATGCCGGATGGATGCACACGTCGAGCGGCGTCGATAATGTCGACGAGTTCGCCGAGAAGGTCGAACGGCGCGCCAAGGGCTATTGCTATCGCTACGGCAACACTTGCCGGCCGCTCATGGCTCGCCCAATCACCATCCGCTATCAAACCGGAGCGGGCCGGCTCGCTTCGCGCAGCTTTACCGCGTGGATGACCCACCGCGGACCAATCGTCCGGTCCGTTGGCGGCCGCTGGATCGCCTTCGCGATGATGGACAAGCCGGTCGGGGCGCTGCAGCAGAGCTTCCTCCGGACCAAGGCAACCGACCTCGCCTCGTTCCAGCGCATCTCGCACTTGAAAGCGAACAGCTCAAACAACACCGTCTTCGCCGACGACAAGGGCGAGATCGCGGTCCTCGCGCCCCAGTTCATGCCGCGACGCGACAACCGCTTCGATTATACCAAGCCCGTCGACGGCAGCGATCTGCGCACGGATTGGAACGGTCTGCACGCGGTCGAGGAGCTTCCCAACACGATCAATCCGCCGAACGGCTGGGTCTTCAACAGCAATGACTGGCTTTATTCGGCCGCCGAAGCATCCTCGCCGAAACCGGCGAACTTCCCCGCCTATCTCGACACTGCGGGCGAGAGTTACCGGACCGTCCACGCGACACGCTTATTGACGATGCCGGGGCGCTGGAGCCTGGATCGGCTGCAGACCGCGGCGTTCGACAGCGATCAACCGGCATTCGAGACGCTCGTGCCGATGCTGGTCGCGGCGTGGCAGGCGATGCCGCCGAGCGATCCGCGGCGGGTACGTTTGGCCGAGCCGATCACCACACTCGCACATTGGGACGATCGCTGGTCGGTCGCGTCCGTTCCCAACGCGCTTGCGAATTTCTGGGGCGACGAGCTCGCCAAGGTCGTCACCGCGAGGGAGTGGAACGATCACGACAATATGTTCCGGCACATGGAGCGCTTGAGCCGGGCCGAGAAGCTGGACAGTTTCACTCGCGCGCTCGACCGGATCGAACGCGACTTCGGCGGCTGGCGGATCCCGTGGGGCGAGGTGAACCGCTTCCAGCGGATTTCGCCCGCGATTGACCCGCCGTTCGACGACAATGCGCCGAGCATTCCGGTCGGCTTCACATCCAATAAGTGGGGTTCGCTCGCGTCGTTCGGCGCCTCGCAGAAGCCCGGCACGAAGAAGTGGTACGGGACCAACGGCAACAGCTTCGTCGCGGTGGTCGAATTCGGCCCGCGGGGGGTTCGCGCCCGTGCAGTGACCGCGGGCGGCGAGAGCGGCTATCCGGATTCGCTGCACTTCAACGATGAGGCGCAACGCTACGCGTCAGGCAATTTGCGCACCGTCTATTTCTATCCCGAGCAGCTCAAGGGCCACACCGAGCGGACGTACCACCCGGGCCCATAGCCATTATCGGTCTGCGAAGCGGTCGGTTGCTCGGATCAGCCCGTCGAGGATCCCCGGTTCGTTGTACATGTGGCTCGCGTCGGGAATGATGTTGAGCTCGACCCCGGGCCATGCCTTTTTGAGCTCCCACGCGGCCACGGGCGGAGTGCAGCAGTCGTAGCGGCCCTGGACGATTACGCCGGGAATGTCTTTGAGCTTGCCGGCGTCGCGCAGCAGCTGGCCCGGCTCGAGCCAGCCATGATTGATCATGTAATGGTTCTCGATCCGGGCGATGGCGATGGCTTTCTCGGGCTCGGTGAACTCCTCGATCGTTTCCGGGCTGGGGAGCAGGGTGACGATCCCGCCTTCCCATTTGCTCCACGCCTTGGCGGCGGCCAGCTGCTTTTGCTTGTCGGAGCCGGTCAGAAGTTTGTGATAGGCGCTGATCAAGTCGCCGCGCTCGCCCTCGGGGATCGGCGCGACGAACTCTTCCCATTTGTCGGGGAAGATCTGCGACGCGCCGCCTTCCTGGTACATCCAGTCGAGCTCGAACTGCTGGAACAGGAAGATGCCTCGCAGCACCAGCTCGGTGACGCGGTTGGGGTGCATTTGGGCGTAGGTCAGCGCGAGGGTCGAACCCCAGGAGCCGCCGAACACCTGCCATTTTTGGACGCCGGCCATCTGCCGCATCTTTTCGATGTCGCCGACCAGGTCCCAGGTCGTGTTGTTTTCGAGGCTCGCATAGGGCGTCGACTTGCCGCAGCCGCGCTGGTCGAACAGCAGGATCTTGTACTTCTCGGGGTTGAACTGGCGGCGATGGTTTTCGCTGATTCCCGCGCCGGGACCGCCGTGAAGAAACACGACCGGCTTGCCCTTGGGGTTGCCGCACAGTTCCCAATAGAGGCTGTGGCCGTCGCCGACGTCGAGGTGTCCGCTCTTGTACGGCTGGATCTCAGGATAGAGCGTGCGGCGGGTCTTGGCTGCCATGTCCATTAGAAGCTGAATTCCTCGTAGATGTGCGAAACGTCGCCGTTCCACTCGTCGTGGTACTTGGCGAGCAAGCGGTCGGCCGGAGTCATGCCCGTTGCGAGCACGTCGCGCAACGGATCGAGGAATCCGCCCTCATTGTCACCGGCGCTGTTGAGCTGCTTGCGCCGGGTCAGCCCGCCGGCGGCAATGTCGAGAACCCGGCTCGCGAATTCGCGCATCGTCCGACCTTCGGGCGTGACCGCGTCGAGCGCCAGCTTCGGCACTTCGTGGCGAAGCCTTTCGCGCTCTTCGATCGACCAATGCTTGACGAGGTCCCAGGCGGCGTCGAGCGCCTGCTCGTTGTAGAGCAGCCCGACCCACAGAGCGGGAAGCGCGCAGATCCGGCTCCAGCGGCCGCCGTCGGCGCCGCGCATCTCGAGAAAGCTCTTCAATCGCACTTCGGGAAATGCGGTCGACAAATGATCGATCCAGTCGCCGAGTCGCGGCTTCTCGCCCGGAAGCTCGGACAATCCACCGTCGAGGAAATCGCGGAAGCTGCGCCCGGCGACGTCGATATATTTACCGTCACGGAACACGAAATACATCGGCACGTCGAGCGCATAGTCGCAGTAACGCTCGTAGCCGAAGCCCTCTTCGAACACGAACGGCAGCATGCCGGTGCGGTCGGGATCGGTGTCTTCCCAGATATGGCTACGAAAGCTCTTGTAGCCGTTGGGCTTGGCTTCGGTGAGCGGTGAGTTGGCGAACAAGGCGGTGGCGACCGGCTGGAGGGCGAGCCCGACGCGGAATTTCTTCACCATGTCGGATTCGGAGAGGTAGTCGAGATTGACCTGGATGGTGCAGGTCCGAAGCATCATGTCGAGGCCGAGATTGCCGACCGTAGGCATATAGCGAAGCATGATCGCATAGCGCCCCTTGGGCATGATTGGCAGCTCGCCGCGGGTCTTGTCCGGCCACATTCCGAGGCCGAGGAAGCCCAGGCCCAGCTGGTCGCCGACGCTCTTGCATTGCTCGAGGTGGCGTGCGGCTTCGGCGCAGGTCTGGTGGAGGTTCTGCAGCGCCGCGCCCGACAGCTCGAACTGGCCCGCGGGCTCGAGGCTGATCGTGCCGTCGGGGCCGCTCAGCGCGATGACGTTGCCGTTCTCGACGATCGGCTTCCACCCGAACTCGGTGAGGCCGAGGAGCAGGTCGCGGATTCCGCCGGGTTCGTCGTAGGAGGGCGCACGATGGTCGTCGCAGCGGTAGACGAATTTCTCGTGCTCGGTGCCGATCCGCCAGTCCTCGCGCGGCTTCTCACCGCCCGAGAAGACCGCGATCAGGTCGGCGCGGCTCTCGATAATCGGGCTCTCGCCAGTGTCGGTGCGCTGCGTCATCGTCGCGCGCCCCTACAGGCGGTGCCGAAACGATGCCAGCACTTCTGCCTTATGGGTCGATAAGCCGGACTAAGGCCGCCAGTCGCCGGCGACCGCCATATAAACGGCAAGCGCGGCTAGCGCGGCGCTCTCGGCGCGCAATATTCGTGGGCCAAGCGAGACCGCAACGCTGTTCGGCGTCGCTCGAACGCGCGAGCGTTCCTCGTCGGTAAAGCCACCCTCGGGCCCGGTCAGGATCAATGCCGCGCCGGGCTTGAACGCGCTCGCGGCAGGCTCTCCGCCGCCTTCGTCGGCGATATAGAGCGTGCGGGCCGAACCGTGCTGGTCGAGCAATTGCGCCAGCGTCAGCGGCTCGACAATTTCGGGAAGACGCGTGCGGCCGCATTGCTCCGCAGCTTCGATCGAAATCGCACCCAGCCGCTCTAGCTTCACTTGCTCGACGACGGTGCGTTGCGTGATGACCGGGATCAGCCTGGAAACGCCGAGTTCGGTGGCTTTTTCGACCAGCCAGTCGGTCTGCGCGCGCTTGACCGGCGCGAACGCCAGCCAGACGTCCGGAATCGTCTCCGGCTCGCGGGTGCGTCGCTCTATGTTCAACGTCATGCGCTTCTTGCCGGCTTCGGCAATCCGCGCGAGCCATTCGCCAGTGCTGCCGTCGAACACCAGCAGTTCGTCGCCGGTGCCCATGCGCAGTACATTGCCGAGATAATTAGCCTGGGCGCCGTCGAGCTCGACGCGCGCGCCCTCGCTCAGATATTGTCGCACGAATAGGCGCGGCAGGCTCTTCGCTGGCCAGGCAGGCGTTGCGGGCATGGCCGCGGATTAGCGAGGGGCGCCGGCTTCGGCTACTGGATGCGCGGGCCGACGGCGATCGCGGCCTCGAGAAGCGCCGGATGAAGCGGCGCCAGGAACCTGCACCCGACCTGGTCGTCTTCCTGCCAGATGACATAGGCCTCGACCGGCGCGAGCCCGTCCATTTGCACGGTGATGATCGTGCCGGCCATTACTTTTTCGGCAACTTCGGCGCGGAACCCGTTGCTCGAAAGATCGGAGACAATGGCCGGCCGCGGCGACGAGGAAAGATGATGGAGAACCGCGCCTATTCGAACAGCGTGGCGAACTTCTTGCCGCTGATCTGACCATTGCAGCAAATCACGATAGTAACGGGATGCGCGAAGGTGTGCAGAGCGCTCTTTCGCGTTCGTGGCTTCTTCGGCCAGGGCAAGCGCCTCTAACAGGCGTCTTGTAAAATATGCCTCGTACATCGCCGCCTCTTCGTTGGGCGGCCGCGCGGTCGTCGTCGTTACAGGGCCACAACGCTTCAATTCGGTTTCAGGTCCGTACTTGTGTGCAAAAGTCAGAAAACAACAGCAATAGCCCAAGTTTACATCCAAATTGGAACTGTTGGTAGCCATGCTTGAGCATCGTTCGCTGTCCTGCCAAACCCTTTACGTGACGGCCACGAGCGACATTGTCCCCGACAGCGAGCGGCGGGGCTTCATCGGCGCGCTTCCGCCCCGCTTGAGGCCGTTCGCTTCGCTGACGCGGCTCGACCGGCCGATCGGGACCTGGCTGCTCTATTGGCCGTGCGCCTGGAGCGTCGCGCTGGCGGGAGTCGGCGGACGCTGGGACCTGTTCGCGTGGCTCGCGCTCGGCGCCTTCGCGATGCGCAGTGCAGGCTGCGTCTACAACGACATCGTCGACAAGGATCTCGACAAAAGCGTCGAACGCACGCGGCTAAGGCCGCTGGCGAGCGGCCGCGCGTCGGTGCGCTCGGCCTGGCTCCTGATCGCGCTGTTGTGCCTCGCCGGTATCCTGGTCCTGCTCCAACTCAATGCGACGGCCGCGATCGTCGCGCTGGCCAGCATCGCGCCGGTCGCCGCTTACCCGTACATGAAGCGCATCACCTGGTGGCCGCAGGCGTGGCTCGGGCTGGTCTTCTCGTGGGGTGCGCTGGTCGGCTGGCCGGCGGTGACCGGAAGCCTAGGCTGGCCGGCGCTGCTGTTGTGGTTGGGGAGCATCGCCTGGGTGGTCGGCTACGACACGCTCTACGCGATCCAGGATATCGAGGACGACGCATTGGTTGGGGTCAAATCCTCGGCCCGCCGGCTGGGCGAAAAGGCGCCAGCCGGGATTGCGCTGTTTTACGCGATTGCGATTTTGCTGTGGGGCGCGGCGATTTGGCTGGTCCGGCCGGGGTGGCTGGCGCTCGCGGCGTTAGTCCCCGCCGCACTACACTTGGCCAACCAGGCGCTGCGTGCCGACCCCGGCGACGGCGAGCTTGCGCTGCAGCTATTCCGCTCGAACCGGACGTGCGGGCTGTTGGTGTTCCTCGCCATGCTGGTCGTGGGGCTTTCCGCGCGCTAACCGCGCCCTGGCATGCAATCTCCTAAAGACGCCCGCCGCATTGCCGATTCCCTGGTCGAGCGCGGCATTGCCGCCGGAGCCAGCGCGGCCGACGCTCTCTATATCGGCGAGCGCTCCTCGGGCGTTCAGGTACGCCTTGGCGAGCTCGAGAATGTCAGCCGCTCCGAGGGCGAGCAAATTGGCCTCAGGCTGTTCGACGGCCAGCGTTCGGCGACGGTCGCCTCCTCAGACCTGTCGGACGAAGTGCTGGAAGTGCTGGTGGAGCGCTGCCTCGCCATGGCCCGCGAAGCGCCCGAAGACCCCTACGCCGGGCTTGCCCGGGGCGATTTGCTCGAGCACGGCGGCGCGCCATTCCTCGACGCAGAAGACAGCCGTGAGCCCGATCCAACCGAGCTTCGCGCGCGGGCGCTCGACGCGGAAAATGCCGCGCTCGCCGTTGCGGCCGTCACCAATTCGAGCGGCGCGGGCGCCAGCGCCTCGGCATCGACGATCGCGCTTGCCACCTCGGGCGGCTTTTCCGGCGCCTATCGCGTCACAGGGCACGGCTGTTCGGCGGCGGTCATCGCGGGCGAGGGCGGGGCGATGCAGCGCGACCATGCGTGGCACACCAGCCGCCACCTCGACGATCTCGAAACGGCCGAGGCCATTGGACGGAGAGCTGGCGAGCGCGCGGTGGCGCGCTTGAATCCGACGCGCCCCAGACCCGGCAAATATCCAGTGCTGTTCGATCCGCGCGTTTCTTCGACCCTGCTCGGCCACTTCGCTGGAGCAATTTCCGGCTCGGCGATCGCCAGGCGGACTAGCTTCCTCCAAGACAAGCTCGGCGCCGAGTTATTCGCGCGTGGCGTGACCATTATCGACGATCCGCTGCGGCCGCGGGGCCTCCGCTCACGCCCGTTCGACGGCGAGGGCGTCCGCGTGTCGCGCCAGGAACTGGTGTCCGGCGGCGTTCTCAATCAGTGGATCGCCGAGACCGCGTCGGCGCGACAGCTCGGAATCGCACCGACCGGCCATGCCGCCCGCGGCGTCGGGGGAGCACCGGGCGCTTCCCCGAGCAACCTTTACATGACTCCCGGGCAACGCAGCCGCGAGGAGCTGCTCGCTGCCTTCCCTGAGGCGGTGCTGATCATCGAAATGATCGGCCAGGGCGCGAACCTCGTGACTGGCGATTACAGCCGCGGCGCGGTCGGGTTCATGGTGCGAAATGGCGAGATCGTCGAGCCCGTCGCCGAGATCACCATCGCCTCGAATCTCGCGGATATGTTCGCAACGCTCGAACCCGCCTCCGACCTCGAATTCCGCCGTGGCATTGATGCGCCGACGATTCTGGTGCCGGAAATGACGGTCGGCGCGGCTTAAGCCTCCGCGGCGATCTTCGGGATCCCGAGCCGTGGGATGTCGATCTTGGGGCAGCGATCCATAACCACCTTGAGTCCCGCCGCCTCGGCCCGCGCCGCCGCTTCCGCATTGATCACGCCGATCTGCATCCACACCGCCTTGGCGCCGACGAAGATCGCCTGATCGACGGCTTCGCCCGCGGCCTCCGGGCGGCGAAAGATGTCGACGATGTCGATCGGCACGCCGATTTGCGCCAGCTCGCGCCAGACGAATTCGCCGAGCACATGCTCGCCGGTGATCTGCGGATTGACCGGGATCACCCGATAGCCCCAGTCCTGGAGAAATTTTATCACCCCGTAAGACGGGCGATTGGGCCGGTCGGACGCGCCGACCACGGCGATGGTGCGGGCATTGGTCAGAAGCTCGGCGATATCCTCGTCGCGGGTGAGCGGCATGGCGGCGTTCCTTCCAGCCGGTTCAATGCCTCAATGGACTGGTGTTTCCAGAGTCTCGAGCAATTTAGCGGCAATTGCGGCGAAGGCTTCCGAATCGGGGCCGTCCGCGGCGGCCGGCGGGGTACCAGCATCGGATGCCTCTCGGATGGCTAGCGACAGCGGCAGCCGCCCGAGGAATGGCACGTCCATTTCCGACGCCGCAGCTTCCGCCCCCCCGCTGCCGAACGGGTGCGAGTCTTCACCGCAATTCGGGCAGGTGTAAGTCGCCATATTCTCGATGATTCCGAGCACGGGCACGCTCATCTTGCGGAACAGGTCGACGGCTCGGCGCGCGTCGATCAGCGACAGGTCCTGCGGCGTCGAGACGATCACTGCGCCTGCCGGCCGCGAGCGCTGGACCAGCGACAACTGAACGTCGCCGGTGCCCGGCGGGAGATCGACCAGGAGGAGTTCGGAATCGCCCCAGTCGGCTTCGACCAGCTTGGCCAGCGCCCCGGTCGCCATCGGCCCGCGCCAGGCGAGCGCGTGCCCGGGAGAAACCAGCTGGCCGAGCGAAAGGAACCTGACGCCATGCGCCTCGACCGGAATCAGCCGGTCGTCCTCGGCGGTCGGCTTGGCGTCGCTGCCGAGCAGGGTCGGCTGCGAGGGGCCATAAACGTCTGCGTCGATCAGCCCGACCTTGTGGCCGCTTCTGGCCAGCGCGACCGCCAGGTTCGCGGTGACCGTAGACTTCCCGACCCCGCCCTTGCCGCTGCCGATCGCAATCAAGGTGCGGTGGGTTTGCGCCGCCGTCATCGCCACTCGTGCCTCGGTCACGCCGGGGATCGCAAGCGCTGCGGCGCGCAGCTCGCGCTCCAGCGTCTCGCCTTCTTTCTTGGATAGCCCGGTCGCGTCGGCGATGATCGTTGCGACCCCGCCCGCCAGCTTGCGCGAACGGATTCGCTCGTCGTGCGGAAGCTCTGTCAACGGATCGACGGGGTGGGCCATTACGCGCGACATAGGAAGCATCCGCCCGCTTGCCACTGTTTTTCGTGTGGCGGCCTACCTATAGATGACAGCGATGAGCATTTTCCTTGGGTGGGGTGGCCGCGTCCGGGGCCTTTTCGCCGACACAAAGGGCCCTTGGGGCCGAGGCGACGGAGGCGGCGAAGAGCCGCAGTCCGACGACGGCAAGGGCCCTGGTCCGTGGGGCGAGCCGTCGCGCCGGCCGCGCCGGACGACAATCAGCCATTCCGCCAATGTTTCTTCGCTTGACGAGTTGCTGCGCCGCGGCCGCGCCCGATTTGGCGGTGGTGGCGGCGGTCTGCGTGGCCGTCCCGACCGCTCGCTGATCCTCTGGGCGATCGTCGGCTTCCTCTGCGCCTGGCTTGTGTTTACCTCGGTCCATTCGATTTCGCCGGGACAGCGCGGGGTCGTAACCCGTTTCGGCCGCTACGCCGCGACCCTTGGACCGGGCGTCAGTTTGACCCTTCCGGCCCCGATCGACCGCGTGAATAAAATCGACGTCGAGAATATCCGCACCATCGATCTCGGCTCCGAAAGCGCCGACGACCTGATGCTGACGGGGGACCAGAACTTGCTCGACCTCGCTTATTCCGTGCGCTGGAACATCCGCACGCCCGAGCTCTACCTGTTCCAGCTCGCGCAGCCCGACGAGACCATCCGCGAGGTCGCGGAAAGTGCAATGCGCGCGGTGATCAGCCGAGTCACGCTCAACGATGCAATGGGTGACAGGCGCGCGGAAATCGAAACCCAGGTCGCCGAGAACATGCAGCGCATTCTCGATTCCTACCATTCGGGGATTCAGGTACAGGGTATCGCGATCAAGCAGGCCGACCCGCCCGAGGCAGTCAACGACGCGTTCAAGCAGGTCACCGCCGCGCAACAGGACGCGCAGACCTACATCAACAATGCCAATGCCTATGCGCTCCAGCTTCGCCAGAGGGCGCAGGGGGAGGCCACGGCGTTCGACAAGGTCTATGCGCAGTACAAGCTCGCGCCCGAGGTCACCCGGCGGCGTATGTATTACGAGACGATGGAGGAGATACTCGCGAAGGTCGACAAGACCATCGTCGAGGTACCGGGCGTGACGCCCTATTTGCCGCTGCCGCAGGTCCAGAAGTCGCAGCCGCAGCCGGAGCGCCAGCAATGACCGAGTTCATTCGGCGGCGGCCGCTTCTCTCTGCGATTGCCGGCGCGATCCTGCTCGTGGTTCTGCTCAGCAGCTTTCCGATCGTCCCGGAAACCAAGCAGGCGGTGATCGTCCGATTCGGAAAGCCGGTCAGGATTCTCAACCGCTATCAGCCCAACCGGCCGATTGGGTCGGCAGGTGCCGGCCTATCGTGGCGGATCCCGTTCGTCGATCAGATCGTGTGGATCGACAAACGCGTCCAGGACGTCGACATGCAGCGCCAGCAGGTGCTTTCGACCGATCAGCGCCGGCTCCAGGTCGATGCTTTCGCCCGCTACCGGATCGTCGATCCGTTGCTCATGTACATCCGCGCCGGCAACGAGCAGCAGCTCACCGACCAGCTTCGGCCGATCCTCGGTTCCGAAGTGCGCAATGAGCTCGGCAGGATCGAGTTTGCCTCACTCCTGACGCCCGAACGCCAGGGAATCATGGACAGCGTCCGCAACTCGCTGAACCGCATTGCGCGCCAATATGGCGTTGAGATCATCGACGTTCGGATCAAACGCACCGACCTGCCCGACGGCACGCCATTGTCGTCGGCGTTCGCCCGGATGCGTACGGCGCGCGAGCAGGAGGCGCAGTCGATCCGCGCCCAGGGCGCCAAGCAGGCGCAAATCATCCAGGCCGAGGCCGATGCCGAGGCCGCGCAAACCTATGCTGCGAGCTTCGGCAAAGACCCGCAATTTTACGACTTTTACCGCGCGATGCAGAGCTATCGGTCGACATTTGTCGGGGATTCTAGGAACCCGGCGGCGCCGACGACCATCATTCTGTCGCCGCAGGATGACTATTTGAAGCAATTCGCTGGACGCTCGCGCTGACTTCATGCGTTCAAATGCCGTTAAGGGGACTAGGACATTAGCGCCTTGCGTCCCGAGCCAATTGATGGAGTATCGATGACACCGAAGGAGTCCGGAAAAGTGCGCTACGCCTATGGGGTCGCAATGGCCCTGCTCTTGGGGGGAACGGCATTCTCTCTCGCCACCGGGCAGGCGGGCGCTCAAGTCGCGCAAAACGCGCCGTCCGCGCTCGCGCCTCGAGCTGGCGCGCCGATGTCTTTCGCCGACCTCGTTGCCCGGTTGCAGCCGGCCGTGGTCAATATCTCAACCAAGCAGCGGGTCCCGGTCAAAGCCCAGACTGATCCTTTCGAGGAATTCTTCCGCCGGTTCGACCCGACCATTCCGCCCGGCGGCGGCGGCGGCGGCGGTGGCAGCGGCAGCGGCGGCGCTCAGCCCCGAACTCGGGAGGCAGGCTCGCTCGGGTCCGGCTTCATCATCTCGCCAGATGGCTACATCGTCACCAACAACCACCTGATCCAGGGCCTCAACGGCAGCGGCGTCGTCGACACCGTCACGATCACCACGATCGACCGCAAGGAATATCCGGCGCGGATTGTCGGTCGCGACGAGACCTCGGACCTGGCCCTGTTAAAGATCGAAGCCAACAATCTGCCGTTCGTCCAGTGGGGCGACAGCACCAGGGCCCGCGTCGGCGACTGGGTGCTCGCCATCGGCGATCCCTATGGCGTCGGGAGCACAGTCACCGCGGGCATTATTTCGGCCCTGCACCGCGCGATCACCAATGTCGGCGCTTATGACCGCTACATCCAGACAGATGCTGCCATCAACATGGGCAACAGCGGCGGCCCGATGTTCGACCTCAACGGCAATGTGATCGGTATCAACTCGGCGCTGATCTCGCCGACCGGGGCATCGGTCGGAATCGGCCTCGCCATCCCCGCCGAGCTCGCCAAGCCGGTGATCGATTCGCTGAAACGCGGCCAGCGCCCGCAGCGCGGCTATCTCGGCGTCGGGCTCCAGCCGGTCGACGAAGATCTCGCGCCTTCGCTCGGCCTGCCCAAGGATAGCGCCGAAATCGTCCGTTCGGTCGTGCCCGGAGGACCCGCCGCGCGTGCCGGCCTGCAGCAGGGCGACGTCATCCTGCGGGTCAACGGCCAGCAGGTGACCCCCGATCAGACCGTTTCGTACCTGGTTGCGAACACCCCGGTCGGCTCGAAAATCCCGCTCGACATCGTCCGCGGCGGCAAGCGCCAGACGGTCACGGTCACGGTCGGCGAACGGCCGACCGAGGAGGCGCTGGCCAAGCTCAGCGGAGGCACCACCGAAGGCGCCGACGGCGGCACGGCCCCGACCGTGGCGCCACAGCGCGCGCTGGGCCTGTCGCTTGCGACCCTGACGCCAGAGCTTGCGCGCGCCGCAAATCTTCCGGCCAATGCGCATGGCGTGATCATCACCAGCGTCGACCCCAATGCTGACGCCGCCGAGCAGGGCCTGCAGCGTGGCGACCTCATCGTTTCGGTCAACAACCAGCTGATGACTTCGCCCGCGCAAGTGGTCGCGGCGGTCGACGCGGCGCGCAAGTCGGGCCGGTCGAGCGTGCTCCTGCTGGTCAAGCGCGGCACTGCGCCCGAGGCGTTCGTCGGAGTCGACATCAGCGGCAAATAGCGCCGCACGCCTTCTTTCCTCTGATTGTGCGCTGCGACTTGCGCTGCGGCTGTTGCTGCGCGAAGTGGCGGAAGATGAGCGAGCCAGGGGGACGGGGATGATCGGGATCGCGGCACTTTTGACGATGGCCGCTCCTGCGGCATCGCACACGCCGACAACCGCAAATCTCGCTGGACTTTATGAAATTCGCCAGATGGAAATGGCGGGCGGACTCGAGCTCAAGCGCAATGGCCGTTTTCGTTACGCCTTCTCATACGGCGCGCTTGATGAAGAAGGCGAGGGAAAGTGGAGGTTCGATGGGAAGGCCGTTCACCTGACCAGCAGCCCCATGCCGCGCGAACCCGATTTCGTGCTGGTCGCCGACGTGCCGGCACCGTCATGCGAGCTGTCGATTTCGGTCGATTGGGGCAAGCTCGACTGGAGCTCGGCGCCCAACGTGCTGGTGACCTATCAGGGGGCTCCGAAAGAGTTGCATTTCCTCCAGGCTGATGAGGCAGGGAAGGTGCATCTGGAGAATTGCGCGGTGACTTCGGTCATGCCGATCGTTCCGATGTACGATGTTCCGGGCACGCCGCTGAAGGTGGTGCCAGGCAAAGGGCACAAATTGTCGGTCCGGTTCCAGCCCAACGACATCGGCAAGGCCGCGTTTCGTGACGAGCCTTTAGTCCTCGATGGACAAGGCCTGGTGTGGCAGCGGTATGACGCAATCATTCACTTTATCCGCGCTGGCGCTCGGCCTTAAGGTGGGACAAGAGGGGACGCGTGGCCGATAAGAATCACCAGGTGATCGAGGGGCTCGAGCGCGAGTGGCGCGACGCCTTGTGCAGCAAGGACATGGAAAAGCTCCGCGCGCTCGTGCACCCCGATTTCGTGCTGATCGGCTCGCGGTCGAGCGGCGCGTTCAGCATGGGCCGCGACGAATGGCTCGAAGCGATCCAGCGGCGCGATGTCGACACGATCGAGCTTGAGGTTCGCGACGCGACGACGCTCGATAATCTGATGGTCGGGACCGTGCTTGCGCGGTGGACGGTGAAATACCTTGGCCGGCCGATCGAGGATTGTGTGCTTCTGACCGACGTCTGGGTATTCGACGACGGACGCTGGCAGGCCATCCGGCGCCATTCGACGCCCGCGCCGGCCGGCGAATGCGCCAAGGGTTCATGAAAGGGGAGACATTGATGCCACGCGACAAGGTCTTGCGCGCGTCCGACAACATCAGGGAACTGACGCTGCGCGGCATCATTCTCGGCGCGCTGATCACCGTCGTGTTCACCGCCGCAAACGTCTATTTGGGCTTGAAGATCGGCCTGACGTTCGCGACCTCGATCCCCGCCGCGGTGATCTCCATGGCGGTGCTCAAGTTCTTCCGCGATTCGACCATCCAGGAAAACAATATCGTCCAGACGATCGCGTCCGCCGCCGGGACTCTGTCGGCGATCATCTTCGTCCTTCCCGGCCTGATCATGGTCGGCTGGTGGACCGGCTTTCCCTATTGGCTCTCGGTTGCCGTAATTGGCATCGGCGGCATCCTCGGTGTGATGTACTCAGTGCCGCTGCGACGCGCGATGGTGACCGGCACCGACCTGCCCTACCCCGAAGGCGTCGCTGCGGCCGAAGTCTTGAAGGTGGGGGCTGGAGTCGGCGGGGCCGATGAGAACCGGCGGGGGCTGGTGATGATTATTTGGAGCTCGGTCGTGTCGGCCGGCTATGCCTTGCTCGCGGCGATGCAGGTCGTTGCCGGCGCCGCCGCCAAGACGTTTCGGGTCGGATCGGGTGCGACGCAGGTCTCGACCAGCTTTTCGCTTGCCCTGATCGGCGTCGGCCATCTTGTCGGCGTTGCCGTCGGCGTGGCGATGTTCGTCGGGCTGCTGATCAGCTGGACCTATCTCGTCCCGCATTACACTTCGCTCGCCGCCATCCCAATCGGGACCAGCCTCGGCGATTTCGTTGGCGACATCTTCGTCCACAAGGTCCGCTTCATCGGTGCGGGGACGATCGGCGTCGCCGCGATCTGGACCCTGCTGCGGATCATCGGGCCGATCATCGCCGGCATTCGTGGAGCGCTCGTGGCGAGTGCGGAGCGCAAGGCGGGCCGCGGCGAGACGCTTCCCATTACCGAGCGCGACATTCCGATTGGGATCGTCGCGGGTACGATCCTCGTCTCGATGATCCCGATTGGGCTGTTGCTCTACGCCTTCGCGAACACCAACCCGATCGCCGCCAATCCGGGCGCGACGCTGGTCCTGAGTATTATCTACATCCTGATCATCGGTGTCGTGATCGCCGCGGTGTGCGGATACATGGCGGGCCTGATTGGCGCGTCGAACAGCCCGATCTCCGGCGTCGGCATCCTCGCGGTCGTTGGCATTTCGCTCATCCTCGCGCTGCTCTTCCCCGGCGTCAGCGGCGACGCGTCAAAGGCATTGGTCGCCTTCGCTCTATTCGTCACCGCCATCGTGTTCGGGGTCGCGACCATCTCCAACAACAATTTGCAGGACCTGAAGACCGGCCAGCTGGTCGACGCGACGCCGTGGCGGCAGCAGGTTGCGCTGGTGCTCGGGGTCATCTTCGGATCGGTGGTGATCCCGCCGATCCTCAACGTTCTCAACAACGCCTTCGGGTTCCAGGGCGCGCCCGGTGCCAAGATCACCGCGCTGGCAGCGCCGCAGGCGCAATTGATTTCCGCGATCGCCCAGGGCGTGCTTGGCGGCAACCTCGACTGGGGCCTGATCGGGATTGGCGCCGGCATAGGCGCGGTCGTCGTCGTCATTGATGAGCTGCTGCGCTATAACAAGCGTGGGGCGCTGCCGCCGCTCGCGGTGGGCATGGGCATCTATCTGCCGATGGCGCTCACGTTGCTGATTCCGATCGGCGCTCTGCTCGGCTGGTTCTACGAGAAATGGGCGGCACGCTCGATCAACCCGGAGTTTGCGCAGCGTATGGGCGTGCTGCTGGCGACGGGCCTGATCGTCGGAGAGAGCCTGTTCGGGGTGATCTTCGCAGGCATTGTCGCGGCGACAAACAAGGACACGCCGCTGGCAGTAATGGCGCAATATCCGTGGGTAAACGCCGTCAGCGTCATTGTCTTTGCGGCTGCGGTTCTGGGCCTCTACACCTGGACGCGGAACCAGGCGGCTTCTGCTCCCGAGGTCCCGGAGGCACACATCACGCCTCCGCACGAGATCGCGCCGCGCTAACCTCGTCCGCGGTACGATTGAACGCCCTGGTCGGGCAGCCACACGCCCTCGGGCGGGGCGCCGGACTGCCAGAAGACGTCGATCGGCATTCCGCCGCGCGGGTACCAGTAACCGCCGATCCTCAGCCAACGGGGCTTTATCTCGGCCACCAGCCGCTGGCCGATGCCGACGGTCACGTCCTCGGCGAAGCCACAATGGTTGCGGAACGAGCCGAGGAATAGCTTCAGGCTCTTGGATTCGACGATGGTCTCATTGGGCACATAGTCGATCACGAGGTGCGCGAAGTCCGGCTGGCCGGTGACCGGGCAGACGGACGTGAACTCGGGCGCGACGAAGCGCACCAGGTAGGGCGTTCCCGGCCGCGGATTGCGCACATAGTCAAGCTTTGCTTCGTCGGGCGAAGCGGGGAGGCCGGTGGTCCTTCCAAGATGGGTCGTCTTCATCGCACGCGCTTCTACGCGGCCGGGTCGGCCTCCGGCAACGCCCAGTCGATCGGCTCGAGGCCCCGACTTTCGAGGAAGGCATTGGTCTTGGAGAAGTGGCGGCAGCCGAAGAAGCCGCTGTGTGCCGACAGTGGCGACGGGTGCGGCGCTTTGAGCACGAGGTGCTTCGATGTGTCGACTTGACCGGCCTTCTTCTGCGCGTGGCTGCCCCACAGCATGAACACGACGGGATCCGCTTTGGCGTTCACCTGCGCGACGATCTGATCGGTGAAGCGCTCCCAGCCGCGGTCACGGTGCGACGCGGCGCGACCCATCTCGACGGTCAGGACGCTGTTCAGGAGCAGCACGCCTTGCTTTGCCCAATGTTCGAGGAAGCCGTGGCGCGCCGGCGTGATGCCGAGGTCGCTTTCCAGCTCCTTGAAGATGTTGACGAGGCTCGGCGGCGGCTGGACGGTCGGCTTGACCGAGAAGCACAGGCCATGGGCCTGGCCGAGCCCATGATACGGGTCCTGTCCGAGGATCACGCCGCGCACCGCGTCTGGCGGCGTCAGATCGAGCGCCCGGAACCATTCCGAGCCTTTGGGAAAGATGCGCTTGCCCTTTTCCCGCTCGGCCAGGAGAAAGCGCTTCAGCTCGGCCATGTAGGGCTGCGCGAACTCTTCGCCGAGCCGCTCGAGCCAACCTGACTGCAGCCGGATGTCCGCTTGAGTTGCCATTCCCCGGGGCAAGCCTAGCGGCCTGCATCGCGCAGTTCTATGGCCTGGTGATCATGGATTCGCTGGTTTCGACCGACTGGCTGGCACGCAACCTTGGCGACGCCGACTTGGTTGTCGTCGATACAAGCTGGTTCATGCCCGCGAGCGGCCGCAAGGGCCGCGACGAATATCTCGCGGCGCACATCCCCGGCGCGCGCTTCTTCGACATCGACGAGGTTGCGGACTGCTCCAACCCCGCGCCGCACATGCTGCCGAGTGCCGAGGAGTTCGGCACCGCCATGGAGGAGCTCGGGATCGGACGAAGCGACCGCATTGTCGTCTACGACAATTCGCCGACCCGAAACGCGGCGCGCGGCTGGTTCATGCTCCGCCACTTCGGCGCCGACAAAGTCGCGATCCTCGACGGCGGGCTGCAGAAATGGCTGGCTGAAGGCCGCCCGACAGAGGGAGGCGAGCCTTCGCCGCGCGATGCCCGCTTCGCGGCCGAGGAGCGCACCACCCAGGTCGTCACCAAAGAGCAGGTCCTGGCCGGCGTTGGAACGCCGCTGCTCGATGCGCGCGGCAAGGGCCGGTTCGAAGGGTCCGAGCCCGACCCGCGTCCCGGGGTCGCTCCGGGCCACATTCCCGGTGCTCGCAACCTGCCGTTTTCCGCGCTCTACAAGGAAGATGGACGCTTCCAGTCGACCGACGAGATTCGCCGCCTGTTCGAGGTGGCCGGGGTCGATCCCGAGCAGCCGTTCGTCGCCAGCTGCGGATCGGGCGTCACCGCCATCTCGCTGATCTTCGCCGCGCATCTGCTCGGCAACGACATGAACCGGCTCTACGATGGAAGCTGGAGCGAGTGGGGCGCCGACCCGGCGACGCCGAAAGCCTTGGGCCCGGCCTAGCCGAGGATCAGGCGCGTCACGTCCTTGAGCTCGCGGCGGATTTCCTCGACCAGGGCCGCGCTGGCTTCGGCGTGCGGCTCGCGGCCTTCGCGCCGCTCGGTCAGCAGAGCCTCGACCCCGGCCGCGGTCGCCCCGACCAGCCGGCCCGTGCGATTGTCGAAACAGCGCTGCCTGGCTTCGCCCGCTTGCGGCCATGCCGCGGCAATTGCCTCGTCGTCGCCCAAGTCGGATGCCGGCCCGCTGCCGAAGCCGTCGACCAGCCGAAGCGCATGGCGGATGCTCGAAAGGCGCGACACCGCTTCCGCATAGGGTTGCGGCGTGAGCTCGGGAGCGGACTCGGTAAGGAAGTGCAGCATTTGCCCCGGGCTAACCGGGACAGGACTAAGAAATTCTTAAGCCCCGCTGGTCGCGTCGACGTCGCGCAGGATCCACCCGCGCTGTGGAATCGTCTCGATGAACTCGGCGCCGCCGCTGGCATTGCGCAGCTTCTTCCTCAATTTCGAGATGAACACGTCGATGATCTTGGGCTGCGGCTGGTCGTCGGCGCGGCGGTAGAGATGCTTCAACAGCATCGCGCGGGTGACGACATTGTTGCGCGCGAAGGCGAGCAGCTCGAGCACGCGATATTCCATCTCGGTGATGCCGATCGGATGGCCGTCGATGCGAATCAGCCGTTGCACCTGGTCAACCGACAGCCGTCCGCCGCACAGCGTTTCGGGCATGTCAGGCTCGCGAGCAGCTTCGAAGCCGCTTCCTCGCTGTCCTCGGGCGAAACCGTGCGCGGGGAGCCGATCAGCTCCTGTTGGATGTCGGCGAGGAGCTTGTGCGCTTCCTCGACCAGCCGCGAGCCCTCCTCAAAGCGGCGGCGTGACCGGTCGAGCATGGATTCGATTTCGACAAGGCGCGTGGAAAGGTTCTGTTCGGCCATCAGCTGGAGTTCGCTTCCCCTCTTGGTCTTATTGTCCGGCCTGCGCCGAGGCGACTTCGCTGTTCGCGGCAGGGGCCGAAAGGATCGTCAGGGTGGTTGCGCCCTTGTCGACGATCCGCGTGTCGGGGTCCCAGACGGTCGAGCGGATGCCGAGCTGCGCCATGTCGCGCCCGGCGACATCGAGCATGTTCATTTCCGACGCGCTGCGCGGCGCCGGGCCGCCGAACAAGGCGTCGATCGCCTGCTGCTGGGCGTCGCCGGCCGAGATCCCGGCGGTGCCGGCGACCGGCGGCGCCAGGCTGAAGTCGGGCGGGACGATCAGCGGGGCATTGCGGGCCACGGCAAATTCGTCGGGCACGCTCGCGCGGCGGTGCGCGCAACCGCTGGTGGCCACGGCCGCGACCAGCACAAGGGCGGAAAGGGCTTTACGCATGTTCGATAGTCTCCTTGGGGTCCGGCCCCTCAGGTCGTTCCTTACGAGTCAGGAACGCGCGCAGCAACAGGATCACGACAGCGATGCTAATCGCTGCGTCGCCGACATTGAATACCAAAAAAGGACGGAACGTCCCGAAGTGAAGGTCGGCGAAGTCGACGACATAGCCGTGGCGAACCCGGTCGAGGATGTTGCCGAGCGCTCCGCCGAGCACCATTCCCAAGGCGACCTGGTCGATGCGGCTCTTCTCGCGGCCGATCCATATTGCGACTCCGATCGCGATCGCGCTGGTGACCGCGACCAGCATCCAGCGCCCGACGTCGGTCTGAGCGTTGAACAGGCCGAGCGAGATGCCCTCGTTCTGGGTGTAGGTGAAATTGAAGATCGGCAGCAACACCAACTGGTCGCCAATGCGGTTGATGCCGAGCGGGCCGGTGACGATCCATTTCGCCAGCTGATCAGCCAAGAACACGACCAGCGCGACGGCGAAGCCCAGCCCGCGCTTAGCCATTCACCACCGCGGCGCAGCGATCGCACAAATCGCCGTCGGCCTTGACCTCGGGCAGGTGGCGCCAGCAGCGCCCGCATTTGTGGTTTTTCGTCTTCACCACCTGCCAATCGCCGTGGTGGACTGTCGAGGTGATGAACAGCTCCTGGAGGAATTCGGGGTTCTCGCCGCTCGGGAGTGTCACTTCGGCCTCGAGGCTCGATCCCAGCACCTTGTCGCGCCTGAGCGGTTCGATCGCCTCGGTGACCTGGGTACGAAGCGCGCGCAACGCTAGCCAGCGCGCGTCGTCGTCGTCGACCCGGGGGATCACCGGCCATTCGAGCAGGTGGACCGATCCGCCTTCGGGGAAGCGCGTTCGCCAGACCTCCTCGGCGGTGAATACCAGCACGGGGCTGAGCCAGCGCACCAAAGCTTGAAACAAGGTTTCGAGAACGGTCCGGTAGGCGCGCCGCTTGGTCGACGCGGGCGCGTCGCAATAGAGGCTGTCCTTGCGGATATCGAAATAGAAGGCCGACAAATCCTCATTGCAGAAGTCGGTCAGCGCACGGACGTAGGTGTTGAAGTCGAAATCATCGACCGCGTTCCTGAGCTTCTGGTCGAGCAATGCGGTCAAATGCAGCACGTAGCGTTCGAGCTCGGGATATTGAGCGACGTCATCGAACCGCTCTTCGTCGCTGAACCCGTCCAGCGCGCCGAGCAAATAGCGGAACGTGTTACGGAGCTTGCGATACTGGTCGGCGACCCCGGCCAGGATCTCCTTGCCGATCCGGTGGTCCTCGGTGAAGTCGACCGACAGCGCCCACAGCCGCAGGATATCGGCGCCATATTCCTTCATCAGGTCGAGCGGGTTGACGACGTTGCCCAGGCTCTTGGACATTTTCATGCCCTTGGCATCCATGGTGAAGCCGTGGGTCAGTACCGCATTGTAGGGCGCGCGGCCGCGCGTGCCGCAACTTTCGAGCAATGACGACTGGAACCAGCCGCGGTGCTGGTCCGAGCCCTCGAGATACAAATCGGCGGGCCAGCGCTCGTCGGGCCAATGGCCGCTCTCGAGCGTGAAGACGTGCGTGCAGCCGCTGTCGAACCAGACGTCGAGGATGTCGCCGATCATCTCGTAGTCATCAACATCGCGGTTGCCGAGGAAGGCGGCGGCATTGGCCTCGTCCCAGGCGTCGACGCCGTCTTGGCGGACGGCCTCGACGACACGCTGGTTGACCTCGCGATCGACCAGCAATTCGCCGGTCTTCTTTTCGACGAACAGAGCGATTGGAACGCCCCAGGCGCGCTGGCGGCTGATCACCCAGTCGGGGCGCTGCTCGACCATCGAGCCGAGGCGGTTGCGGCCTTTTTCGGGGACGAAGCGCGTGGCGGCGATGGCATTCAGCGCGAGCTGGCGAAGCGTCGGCCCCTCGACTTCGCTCGGGGCGAACGGCCGTTGAGAGCCGGCTTTCCCATTTCCGTTCGTGCCGAGCGCAGTCGAGGCACGCTGTACCGGCGCACCCCCCTCATTGTCCCACCTTTGCTCCGCCCGCGTCTCCGGCGAGAATTGCGGCAGCGGCCGGTCCATGCCGATGAACCATTGCGGCGTGCAGCGGTAGATGACCTTGGCCTTCGACCGCCACGAATGCGGGTAGCTGTGCCGGAAGTCGCTGCTCGCGGCGAGCAGCGCGCCGGCCTCCTTGAGGTCCGAGCAGATCGGCCCGTCTGGCGCGTTGAACTTGTTGTTGATGACCGACCCTTGTCCGCCGAGCCACAGCCAGTCGGGGCGGTAGAACCCGCCCGCATCCACCGCGAACTGCGGATCGATGGCGTTGGCGCGGCACAGCTCGAAATCGTCCTCGCCATGGTCGGGCGCCATGTGCACGAGGCCCGTGCCCTGGTCGGTGGTGACGAACTCGCCGGCGAGGAACGGCCGCGGCCGGGCGAAGAAGCCGCCGAGCTTGTGCATCGAGTGACGTGCGATGGTGCCTGCGAGTTTGCTCCCCACGCACATTCTCGCGGCCTGCCAACGGAGCAATTCCTCACCGTCGGTCGGCATTCCTGGCTCATCGACCCGCGACAGGCCTGCCCGTTTCAGGAACTCATCCGATAAGTCGAAGGCGACCAAATACTTCCGGCCGTCGCTTGCATTCAGCAGCTCGTAAGCAACGGTCGCCCCGTACGCGATCGCCTGGTTCACCGGGATCGTCCACGGCGTCGTCGTCCACACCACCGCATAGGCGCCCTTGAGTTCTTCGATCGGGCTCTCGACGATCTCGAACGCGACATCGATCTGCGTCGAGACCACGTCCTCATATTCGATCTCGGCTTCGGCCAGCGCGGTCTTCTCGACCGGCGACCACATCACCGGTTTGGCGCCGCGGTAGAGCTGGCCGCTCTCGGCGAACTTGAACAATTCGGAGACGATGGTCGCCTCGGCGCCCTTGGCCATGGTCAGATAGGGCTTGGCCCAGTCGGCGCTGACCCCGAGCCTTTTCAATTGCTCGCGCTGAACGTCGACCCAATGCTGCGCATAGGCGCGGCACTCGGCGCGGAATTCCTTGGGTGGGACCTCGTCCTTGTTGAGCTTCTTCTTGCGGTACTGCTCCTCGACCTTCCATTCGATCGGCAGGCCGTGGCAGTCCCAGCCGGGCACGTAGGGCACGTCCTTGCCGAGCAGGGTCTGGGTGCGCACGACCATGTCTTTGAGCGCATGGTTGAGCGCATGACCGATGTGGATGTCGCCGTTGGCGTAGGGCGGCCCGTCGTGGAAGATGAACTTCTCGCGGCCCGCGCGCGACTTGCGGATCTGCTCGTATAAATCCTTCGCTTCCCACCGCGCGAGGATCGCCGGTTCCTTCTGCGGCAGCCCGGCTTTCATCGGAAAGTCGGTGCGCGGAAGGAAGACGGTCGAGCGGTAGTCTTGTCTGTCGGGAGGGTCGGCCATGGATGCGGCGCCTTAGCGGGCGGGGCGCGGAAAATGCAAACCCGTCATTGCGAGGAGCCGAAGGCGACGCGGCAATCCAGTCTGAGTTGCTTCGCTCCGCTCGCAATGACGACTTAGTCGAGGGCGAGGAGGTGCCGCGCCTTGGCCTCGTCCTCGCGCATGTGCGCGACGAGCGCCGCGACATCGTCGAACTTCTTCTCCTCGCGGATCCAGGCGTGGAGCGCGACCTCGATCCTCTCGCCGTAAAGGTCGCCGTCGAAGCCGAACAGATGCGCTTCCAGGAGCTCTTGCGGGGGCGAGAAGGTCGGGCGGACGCCGAGGCTGGCGACGCCGGGATGCTCGCTACCGTCGTCGAACGTCGCGCGCACCGCATAGATGCCGTACCGCGGCCGCTGGTAGTCGCCGAGCACCATGTTCGCTGTCGGATAGCCAAGCTCGCGTCCGCGCGCGTCGCCCGCCTGCACCACGCCTTCAATGGCGAAGTCGCGGCTCAGCATGTGCGTTGCGGTGGCACTGTCGCCCGCGACAAGCGCCTCGCGGATCCGGCCCGATGAAATGCGCTCGCCGTCGAGCAGCACTTGCGGCACCGCCTCGGTTCCGATCCCGTTCTGCTGCCCCAGCGCCATGAGCAGCGCGACGTCGCCCGCGCGTCCCTTGCCGAAGGTGAAATCGTCGCCGGTGATGACGCCGGCCGCGCCGATGCGCTGCGCGAGCACGTCGGCGACGAATTGCTCGGCATCCATCGAGGCGAGCTGGCGGTTGAACTCGAACACCAGCATCGCGTCCGCGCCGGCATGGGCGAACAGGGCCTCGCGCTGGTCGAGCGTGGTCAGCCGGAACGGCGGCACGTCGGGCTTGAACAGGCGCACCGGGTGCGGGTCGAAGGTCGCGACGATCACCGGACGCCGCTCGTGGAAGCCGCGCGCGACGGCGCGCCCGACCACCGCCTGATGGCCGAGATGAAAACCATCGAAATTGCCGAGGGCGACGATGTTCCCCTTAAGGCTGTCGGGGATGCCGTCGTCGAGGGTCAGACGCTGCATGGGGCCCGGCCTTAGTGGGTCGGGAGATGTTTGCGAAGCAGCCGGTATTCGTGGACCGCGAGGTAGATCACGAACAGGTCGAAGATGCTGAGCAGGATCAGCCCGATGTCGTGGGTGAAGCTGAAGCGGTAGAGCTGGTAGGCGATGAACGCGCCGAACACCGCGAAGCTCGCCGGATAGGCCCACAACTTCTCGCGCAACAGGCCGATCACCAGGATCGTCTTGATGATCCCGTGGCTGAGCAAATAGAACGCGTAGAAATTATGCTCGGCGACCGAAAAGGTGCGGGCGAACTCGAGCAGGTGCGTGCCGACCCAGTCGTCGGGATCGTCGATCAGCTGGTCGGCGCTGAAGCGGTTGATGGTGCGGACGATCGCCTCGGTGCTGATGAGATAGAGCGCGACCCCGCCGACGATCTCAATGAGGGCGTGGACGCCCTTGAAAGCCAAGCTGACGACGAAGATCTGGTGGATGCGCTTTTCCTGCATTTGCGGCCCAAGGCCCGGGTTCGCGTTTCAGGTCAAGCGCGCGTCTTGACTTAGGCCCCTCCAAATCCTATTTCTCCTTCATCCCAATCCACCGGTTTCCGGCGGCGCACTTGTGCGCGCGTCGGGTTTTCGTTTGGAACGGGTGTTCTTAAGCGTCGAGATGGGCGTTGGAGGCGTGGGGGTTTTCCCTCTCACAAATTCCACACCTGTGGAGCTGAAAAAGGAAGCAGAATGGCACGTATCGCCGGCGTCAATATCCCTACGAACAAGCGCGTCGAAGTCGCGCTCACCTACATCCACGGAATCGGCCCAACCACGGCCAAGAAGATCGTCGAGACACTCGGGATCGGCACCGAAAAGCGGGTCCAGGACCTGACCGACCAGGAAGTCCTGCACATCCGCGAGACCATCGACCGCGACTATTCGGTCGAGGGCGACTTGCGGCGTGAGACCGCGATGAACATCAAGCGGCTGATGGACCTTGCCTGCTACCGCGGGCTTCGTCACCGCAAGGGCCTCCCCGTCCGCGGCCAGCGCACGCACACCAACGCGCGCACCCGCAAGGGCAAGGCCCGGCCGATCGCGGGCAAGAAGAAGTGATTTCGAAGGTCCGGGGGACCTTCGCAAAATCACTTCTCGGCTCGCCGCAAGACAGAATTAGAGGATCGTAGGAAGTCATGGCTCAAGCACCCCGCCTCCGCAGAAGGGAGCGCAAGAACATCACCGCCGGCGTCGCGCACGTGAACGCCAGCTTTAACAACACCATGATCACCATCACCGACGCGCAGGGCAATGCGATTGCCTGGTCCAGCGCGGGGATGATGGGGTTCAAGGGCAGCCGCAAGTCGACCCCGTACGCGGCGCAGGTCGCCGCCGAGGACGCGGGCCGCAAGGCCGCCGAGCACGGCGTCCGCACGCTCGAGGTTGAGGTCAAGGGCCCAGGTTCGGGCCGCGAGAGCGCGCTTCGGGCGCTCCAGGCGGTCGGCTTCACGATCACCTCGATCCGCGACGTCACGCCAATCCCGCACAACGGGGTGCGGCCGTCGAAGCGGCGCCGAGTCTAACGGGCAAGCGCCGCCGCCGCGTGACAACCGCGCGGCAGTTTTGAATTTTACCGGCGGGAGACGTCCCGCCCCAGGGCAGGAAGACAGAATGGCCGTCAACGCAAAGAACTGGCAGGAACTCAAGAAGCCCAACACGCTCGAGAAGAAGGTCGGAGGCAGCGACAGCCGCCGCCGCGCCGTGTTCGTCGCCGAGCCGTTGGAACGAGGGTTCGGAATGACGCTCGGCAACTCGCTTCGCCGGGTACTCCTAAGCTCGCTCCAGGGCGCCGCCGTCACCTCGATCAAGATCGACGGCGTGCTTCATGAGTTCAGCTCGCTGGCCGGTGTCCGCGAGGACGTCACCGACATCGTGCTCAATGTGAAGCAGATCGCCTTGAAGATGGAAGGCGAGGGGCCGAAGCGGCTGCACCTTTCGGCGACCGGCCCGGCCGACGTCACCGCGGGGATGATCGCCGCCACCGGCGACATCGAGGTTACCAACCCCGACCTCCTGATCTGCCACCTCGACGAGGGCGCGACGCTCAACATGGAGCTCAGTGTCGACATCGGCAAAGGTTACCAGCCGGCCCAGGCCAACCGCCCGGCCGACGCACCGATCGGCCTGATCCCGGTCGACGCGCTTTATTCGCCGGTGCGCCAGGTCGCCTACAAGGTCGAGAACACCCGCGTCGGGCAGGAGCTCGATTACGACAAGCTCACCCTGACCCTCGAGACCGACGGCACGGTCGCTCCGGAAGACGCGCTCGCTTATGCCGCGCGGATCCTCCAGGACCAGCTGCAGCTGTTCGTCCACTTCGACGAGAGCCAGGTCCGGATGGCGCCGTCGCCGCTGATCGGCGCGGCGGTTCCGCTCGCGGCCGAGCAGGTCGCGGCCGACACCAACCAGCTCAACCGTTACCTGCTCAAGAAGGTTGACGAGCTCGAGCTTTCGGTGCGCAGCGCCAATTGCCTCAAGAACGACAACATCATCTACATCGGCGACCTCGTCCAGAAGACCGAGGCGGAGATGCTGCGGACCCCGAACTTCGGCCGCAAGTCCTTGAACGAGATCAAGGAAGTGCTGGCGAGCATGGGGCTTCGGCTGGGCATGGACATCCCCGGCTGGCCGCCAGAGAATATCGAGGAAATGGCCAAGAAGCTCGAGCAGGAAATGCTCGGCTAATCAGCCGGCATCCGGTTCAGGAACAAGGAAGGGCTGCCCATCGGGGTGGCCCTTTTCTTATGTGCTATGCTGCGCCGGACATTGGAGGACAGGATGGCCGGCAAGAGGGGGCGCTTCACCGTCAACACAGGGCGCATCGACCCGTACCGGAACTTTAAGTTCCGTGTGGCGATCGGCGCGGTGCTCTCGGCGATCGCGGGTATCTTCATGTTGAAGAAGTTTCTGCCGCCCGCTTCTGAGGGCGAGGCCAAGGATTATCTGACGCCGAAACCCTCACACGAGCCCCCGCGCCCGATCAACTCGGTGGGGACCAGCACAGCGCGACGCGCTGGAGGAACTCCGAAAGCTGGCGCTCCCGGCAAAGCACGATCGCCGCGAGGGGGGAAGGGCGCAGGCGCGAAAAGGGCTAGCCGGCGAAAGCCCCGCTGAGCGGAAATGCTGGGCTGGCCAGCCGGCATCCGGTTCAGCAACAAGGAAGGGTCGCTCGGAAACGGGCGGCCCCTTTTTTCCATTGGACTAGCGATTAACGGATATCACCGGAACCGCGCGGCATGGTCAACTTGGTTAACCAGCCAGCGTGACGCTGCCCACTGGCGCTGCGCCCGGCGGCGATCCTTTATGCGCGCGGTGGCTTCGCCTAGAGGCGCGCCATGGACGCATTCCCCGAGGACATTTTCACCGAAACGCCGGTCGACCCCGACACGCTCGCCAATCTCGGGCCGCTCAAGCGGCTGGCGGGGGAATGGCAAGGACCGAAGGGCGTCGACGTGAACCCCAAGGCGGACGGGCCCGAGCGGCGGGAGTTCATCGAGCACATGATCTTCGAGCCGATCGACGGCCAGACCAACGGTCCGCAGCTGTTCTATGGCCTTCGTTACCACACCCACATCAACACGACCGAGGAAGACATCGCCTTCCACGACCAGGTCGGCCACTGGCTGTGGGAGCCGGCGACGGGGCTGGTGCTTCAGACCCTGTCGATCCCGCGCGGCCAGGTCGCGATCGCGGCGGGCCATGCGGCGGCGGGCGACGACAAGCTGGTGCTGACCGCGGAGCGCGGATCCACCGAATACGGCATCTGTTCGACCGCCTTCCTCGAACATGCGTTCCGCACCGACCGCTATCAGATCGAGATCACTTTCCATCCCGACGGGACGTGGAGTTACGTCCAGGAAACGACCCTGGTCGTGCGCGGGCACGGGCCGTTCATCCACCACGACCAGAACCGGCTGACCAGGACCAAGGAACCGTTGCCCAATCCGTGGGCGCGGATCATCGCGGGCAGGGTCGCCACGAGCGCCTAGCCGCAAGTTCGAGCGGCCGTGCCACAGTGAGACAGGCGCGGGGTGACCGGTTGCGAGAGGCGTCCGGTTTGCCGCAATCCGGCGGCATGAGCGCAATCGCCGCCCTGACCCTGCTCGCCGACGCCGCGACGGCAATGGCCCCGGCGCCGACGCCTCGGCTCGCCGGGGGCGCGACGATCGTCCGCCCGGTCGCGGGTGATGCGCCGCCGCCGTTCGAGCCGCTGAGCGGCGCGCCGCCGTTTCGCCAGGGCGCGACGAGGGACCTTCGCCTGGCCGGCGGGGCGTCCGATCCCGACGCTTCGCGGCCAATCCGGCAGGAACTCCCCACCACTTAATTCAACCGAACGGTTGACAATCGAATTGGGCTGATGCATATTCAACCACATGGTTGAGAATCGACTCGATGCGACGTTCCAGGCGCTGTCCGATCCGACGCGCCGCGGCATGCTGGCCAACCTCGCTCTGGGCGAAAAGTCGATCGGCGAGCTCGGCGAACCTTTCGCCATGAGCTTCGCCGGCGCCGCGAAGCACGTAAAGGTGCTCGAAGGCGCGGGCCTGATCGAGCGGCGCAAGGCGGGCCGCAAGCAAATCTGTACGCTCAGGGCCGAGCCGCTCGCGGAAGCCGAGCGCTGGCTCAAGCAGTGGGAGAAATTCTGGACCGCCCGGCTCGACCGGCTCCAGGCGATCATCGAACGCGATACGAAGGAGACGAACCATGGCTGAAGCCGCGGCAGCAAGCGCCAAGCCAATCGAGCGGACCGCGCCGGACACGATCCGTTTGGAACGCATGCTCGATGCGCCGGTCGAGACGGTGTGGCGCTATCTGACCCAAGCCGAGCTTCGCGAGCAGTGGTTCATGGGCGGGACCGACGCGCGTCCCGGCGCTGAGTTCGACCTGCTTGTCGATCACGACAAGCTGTCTGCCGGCGACGTGCCCTATCCCGAGGAATATGCGTGCAAAAAGGGCGCGGTGTGGCACGAGACGGTGTTTCGGTTCGAGCCGCCGCGGCTGCTTGCGACGACCTTTCAGGGCGGCAAGAACGGCACGGTGACGTACGAGCTGATCCCTGAAGGCAAGCGGACCCGCCTGGTTTTGACTCACAGCGGGATCACGAGCGGCACCGGGGCGCAGGATTTCGGCGGCGGCTGGCACTCGCACCTCACCGTGCTCGAAGAGAAGCTCGCCGGGCGCGGCGTCAAGGACTTCTGGGCGCTGCACGCACAGTCTCGCGAGGCGGTGAAGAAAGCGCTCGGCTGAGCCATGTGCCCGTTGTGCCTGTCGCTCGTCGGCTGGATCGCGATCGGCGGAGTATCGAGCGCGGGGCTCGGCGTCCTGGCCGCGTGGCGATGGAATCAAGGAGATGACGATGGCAGCGACAACACTCAGCCACCCGACCGCGACGCGTGACGAATGGCTGGCCGAGCGGCTCGAGTTGCTCAAGGCGGAGAAGGAGCTGACTCGGGCCAGCGACGAGCTAGCGAGGCGGCGCCAGGCGCTGCCGTGGGTCCGCGTCTACAAGGACTATCGCTTCGAGACCGACGAGGGCGATGCCTCGCTCGCCGAGCTGTTCCGCAGCCGCACGCAGCTGCTGGTCTATCATTTCATGTTCGGCGAGGATTATTCGGCCGGTTGCCCGTCCTGCTCGGCGATCGCGGACGGGTTCAACGGCTTCTGGAAGCATCTCGCCCACCACGACGCGATGCTGTGGGCGATCTCGCGCGCGCCGCTCGTCAAGCTCGATGCATATAAGCGGCGCATGGGCTGGACCTTCCCCTGGGCTTCTTCCGGTGGAACCGACTTCAACCTGGATTTCCAGGTCGGGCTCACTGAGGAGCAGCAGTTCGAAAAAGGTTATGACTACAATTTCGCTGCCCAGCCGCCGAGGCCGGAGATCGTCTCGCGCATGTCGCCCGAGGCTCCAGCCAGCCACTCGGCGATGTGCGGGGTCGATCTGGCGACCTATTTGCGCGAACTGCCGGGAATGAGCTCATTCGTGCTCGACGAAGACGGGACGGTCTATCACGCCTACTCGGCCTATGCCCGCGGGCTCGACGGGCTGTGGGGCATGTATCAATGGCTCGACCGCGCGCCCCTGGGCCGCAACGAGCACGGCCCGTGGTGGAAGCGCCACGACGAATACGCCAAAACCTGAGCCTGCCGGACCCGCCGTTCTTTGTGCTATGAGGCTTCCCAAGGGGGAGGGGCTATGCGCGAGCGGTTCGAGCGGCACCGGCAGCCGTGGAAGTCCGAGGAGCTGCACAAGCTCAAGGTGCTCGCCGGCAAGGGCATGGCGTTGAAAGCGATCGCCAGGGCGCTGGTGCGGAGCGAGGAATCGGTCAAGCAGCGCGCCAAGGAAGACGGCCTCAGAATCGCCAAGATGCGCTAGGCCCCATTGGCGCTGCCGGCGCGCAGCCGGTATGACCGCCGCTTCTTTGAAAAGAGCAGCGGAGTCGAAGCCATGGCGAGCGAAGCACAGCAGACGCAAAGCCCTCAACCGGAACTGGTTCACACCGGCCAGTGCTTCTGTGGTGAAGTGGGGATCGAGGCGCGCGGCGAGCCGGAGGCGATGGGGTATTGCCACTGCGCATCGTGCCGCAGCATCTCCGGCGCGGCGGTGCGCGGATTCACCCTGTGGCCGAAAGACGCGGTTCGGGTGGTGCGCGGCGAGGACAAGCTCGCCGGCTTCAACAAAACCGGCTTTTCCGATCGCCAGCATTGCACCAGCTGCGGCGGGGCGGTGCTGATCCAGCATCCGACGCTGGGCATGACCGACATTCACTCCTCGACCATTCCCGAGTTCGATTTTAAGCCCGCGGTGCACCTCAACTACCAAGAGAGCGTGCTGCCCATCCTCGACGGGTTGCCAAAGCTGCGGGACTTCCCCGCGGAGATCGGGGGTTCGGGCGAGACGATGGCGGAGTGACTATTCTTCAGTTCTGAAGAGTACGGTTTCGCCGATCAGCAGGAACAGGAAGAACGGCGCCCAGGCGGCGATCAGCGGGGGGTAGGCACCGGCATTGCCCATCGCCAGGCTGAAGTTGTCGGCGACGAAGTAAGCGAAGCCCAGCGCCATTCCGAGCGCAGCGCGCATCAGCACCTGGCCCGAGCGGGCGAGCCCGAACGCGGCGACCGCGGCGAGCAGCGGCATCAGCACGGTCGATAAGGGCCCCGAAATCTTGTGCGCCAGGCCGGCGCGCGCCTCGTCGGCCGGACGGCCGGCGCGCTCGAGTTCGGCGATCCGCTCCTTCAGCGTCCAATAGTCGAGCTCGTCGGGCTCGACCTTGGCGAGCGTCAGCTGGACGGGGGTAACCCCAGTGAGTCCGGTCATCGCCGGGTAGCGCCTGACAAGGTTCATGTTGGCGTCGTAGATCCGGACATCCTGGAGCATCCAATCGTTCGCAGCAGGCTGGGGCACCGCGTGCTCGGCGGTGATCACCCGCTGAAGCACGCCGCCGCCGCGGTCATAGATGCGCAAATGCTCGACGCGCAGGCGCGGCGCTCGGCCGACCACGATCCCCGCGCGCACCAAATCGTCGCCATCGAGGATCCAGATGTTGCTCAGGATTCCGCTCACCGGTGGCACCGGCTTGTAATCGTTGTCCGACCAGGCGGTGAGGACTCGCGCCGACTTGACCACCACCGTTTCGTTGAAGGCGAACAGCACCGCGGCAATGCCGATGCTGGCGACGATCAGCGGAGCGAGGATCTGGTGCGCCGACAGGCCCGCCGCCTTCATCGCCACCACTTCGCTGTGCTGATTGAGGCCGACAAAGGCGATCAGCGTGCCGAGCAATACCGAGAAAGGAAGGAAGCGCTGGATCAGCAACGGAATGCGCAAACCCACGTAGCGCCACAGCTCCGCATCGCCATTGCCCGGGACCGCGAGGATCTTCCCGGATTCGCCGAGGAGGTCGAGGGTCATCAGGATGAGTACGAGCGCGATGAGCACTGCGAAGCTGCGGCTCAAGAACAGCCGCACCATGTAGAGGGCGATCTCGCGCGACGGGAAGAACTTGAGGTTGATCATACTTCAGCGCGCCTCGGAATGAGGCTCCGGACGAGCTTCGAGGTCTTGGCGGCGAAATATTCGAGCGCGCCGATCGGCTGGCCGCCCGGCTTGTGCGCGATGACATAGTACATCCAGCTGATCATCGCGCTCAGCAGCACCAACGGGACCCACAAGCCGAATGTCGGGTCGATCTGGCCGTTGGTGCCGGCCTGTTCGGCATATTGGTTGACCTTGTGGTAGGCGACCACGATCAGGATCGCGACGAAAATGCCGAGCGCGGACGTGCTTCGCTTGGGCGGGACCGCGAGCGCGACTGCCAGCAGCGGAAGCATCAACATCATCAGCACTTCGACCAGCCGGAAGTTGAATGCCGACTGCGCCTCGAGTTTCTGGTGCAAGTTGGTCGCCCCGCCGCCATAACCGAGGCGCCACAGCTCATGGAGGTAGAGCTCGTCCGAGACATCGCCGCCGCGGTGCCGGAATTGGTCGATGGCCGGCAGGCTGATCGGCAGGTCGTAGACGTCGAACGCCAAGGTCCGCGGGGTCGGGAATTTGGGCGAGTCCTGGACGAGGCGACCCTTTTCCAGCCGGAACAGGATCGTGTCGGGATCGTCGGTTGACAGGAACCGGCCATGCTGGGCGGTCGCCGCCACCGACATTCCGCTGTCCTGGTCCATCTGGACGAAAATGCCGTGGAGCTGGGTGCCCTGCTTCTCGCTCCGGTCGATGCGCAGGGTCAGGTGCTTGCCGAGGCGATTGAACTCTCCGACCTTGATCGCTGCGCCGAGCGCGCCGGACTTCAAATCGAAGCGTAGCCCCTCGTATTTGTAGTGGGTGAAGGGCTCGAGATAGCCGACAATGAACAGGTTGATGATCGCCAGTGGAATTGCATAGGCATAGGGTACGCGCAGCATCCGGCCGAACCCGATACCAATTCCGCGCATTGCATCGAGCTCCGACGACAAAGCGAGCTTGCGGAACGCCAGGAGGATGCCGAGCATCAGGCCGATCGGGATCCCGAGCGACAGATATTCGGGAAGCAGGTTGGCGAGCATCCGCCACACGACGCTGACCGGGCCGCCGGCGTCGACCACGTACTGAAACAGCCTCAACATCTTGTCGAGCACCAGCAACATCGCCGCGAGCAGCAGCGATCCGACCAGCGGCACCGCGATCGAGCGGGCGAGGTAACGGTCAATCAGGCCGATGCGGCGCAAGTTTTGGTCGTCCCACCACCATCATTTGGCCGCAAACGCAGCCGAGATTCGACAACGGACGGATGTGCCCATGCCTTAATGGGAACCGCCGTTCGGATGCCTATAGCAACTGGTCCCGTGAATTCATGTCGAAATCGCTGCCACCGATCGACGAGACCTTCCCGACGGCACCCTTGTGCCCGGCCGGCGAGCATCCTTGCACCAAGCCCAGGCCGCGCATCGCGCTCCTGTCCAACCCCAAGTCGACCGGCAACCTCGCGCAGCTTCCGCGAATCCGCGAATATTGCGCCGACCACCCCGACGTCTTCCACTATGAGGTCGAGCACGCCTACCAGATCGGCGAGGCGATGAAGATCATCGCCCGCGTTCGTCCCAGAGTGCTGGCGATCAATGGCGGTGACGGCACCGTCCAGACGGCGCTGACCGAACTCTTCAACGGCGGCCATTTCGGTGACGAGCCGCCGCCCGTCGCCGTGCTTCCGGGCGGCAAGACCAACCTGATTGCACTCGACCTCGGCGCCAAGGGAGACCCCATCGAGACGCTCGAGCAGCTGATCAAGCTTGCCCGGACCGACGACCTCAAGCCCTATACCGTCGCGCGCGAGCTAATCGCGCTCCGCCGCGGCGAGTCCGGCGACAAACCGGTAATCGGCATGTTTCTCGGCGGGGCGGGCCTTGCCGACACGATGCTCTACTGCCGCGACAAAATCTATCCGCTGGGCCTGCCCAATGGAATGAGCCACGCGCTCACTTTTGTCGCCTTCATCGTTCGGCTGATGCTCAAGGCCAAGGCGAGCTTCCTGCCGCCGCCGCCCGAGCCCACCGAGCTGGTGTTCCGCGAGCGGGCCCGACTGTCGGGGCGGTTCTCGGTCCTTGTCGTGACCACCCTCGAGAAGATGCTGTTGTCGAGCGATATGGGAGGCCAGGGGCACGGGCCGCTGAAGCTGGTTGCGATCGAGGAGCGCGCATCGTCCGTATTCCGCGGGTTCTTTGCCGGACTCGTCGGGGGGTACAAGGGCCAGAAGATGCCCGGCGTGCATTTCGCGGAAGTCGACGAGATCACGATCGAAAGCGGGAATTCCCATGTGATCCTCGACGGCGAGACCTTCCACGCTGAGCGCGGGAGCTCGATCAACCTGACGCCCGCCCAACCGCTGTCCTTCGTCAAGCTGGCCGCTTAAACCCCACGCCATGTCCGACCTGCGCGCGCTCGTCGCCGAGGAGCTGAGCCTGCCCGTCGACCGCCGGGTGAAAGCGGTCGCCAAGGCGATTGCGGCCAAACATGCGCCCGCCAGCCGCGCCGTGTTGTTCTACGGATCGTGCCTCCGGGAAAAGGAGCTCGAGGGACGCATGCTCGACTTCTACCTGATCGTGTCCGACTATCGCGCCGCCTATGGCAAGAGCTGGCTCGCCGCGGCCAACCGGCTGATCCCGCCCAACGTCTTCTATTTCGAGCTGGACGGGCTTGCCGCCAAATATGCGGTGCTGAGCGATGCCGACTTCCACCGCCTCAACGGGCCCGAAACGAGCAGCGTTTCGGTGTGGGCGCGCTTCGCCCAGCCGTCGCGGCTGGTGTGGTCGAAGAATGCGGCGGCACGGAAGCGCGCGATTGACGCAGTCAGTCGCGCCGCGCCGACCTTGCTCGCGGCGGCGGGCATCCCACCGGGTGCCGACCCGCTCGACACCTGGCGGTGGGCGTTCGCGCTGACCTATTCGGCAGAGCTTCGCGCCGAGCGAAAGGGGCGCGCGGCTTCGGTCGTCGACCTCGATCCGGAACGCTACCGCCGCTTCGGTGCAGCGGCGGTAAGCGCGGCCAAAAGGGTCAAGGTCCGCACCGGCTGGACATGGCGCAGGATCGAAGGGAAGGGCCTCTCGCTGCTGCGCCTCGCCAAGGCGAGCCTGACCTTCGCCGGCGGCGCGGACTATATCGCGTGGAAGATCAACCGCCACGCCGGAACGAGCATCGCATTGACGCCGTGGCAGCGGCGGCACCCTCTGCTCGCCGGGATCAGCCTTTTGCCGCGGCTGCTGAGGAGCGGGGCGGTTCGCTAGAATCGCGGGTCAAGGCGGTCGCGACGGCGCTGGCCAGCGCTCCGACCGTGAATGGCTTCCGCAACAGTTCGTGGCTGCGCAAATCGTCGCTTTCGCCGTCGCCGACATAGCCGGTGACGAACAGCACCGCGAACTCGCGATCCTGCGTGGTCTTCAAGTGCCTGATCAGCTCGGGACCGGTCATTTCCGGCATGATCACGTCGCTGATAACGAGGTCGAACTCGTGGTCTTTGAACAGCTCGATCGCCTCCGCGCCGCTGCCGCAGGCGACCGGCTCGTAGTCGAGGTCTTCGAGCGCGCCGACGGTCGCGGTACGCACCCGGGGATCGTCCTCGACCAGCAGGATCCGGGCGCCCGCGACCCGCGCTTCGGAATCGGCGCGCTGCACCGCCGGATGGATGCGGACCGGCGCCGCGGCTTCGGTGCGCGGCAAATAGATCGAAACCGTTGTGCCCTTGCCGAGATCGCTTTCGATGCCGACCTCGCCGCCCGACTGGTGCGCGAAGCCGAAGATCTGGCTTAGACCAAGGCCGGTTCCCTTACCCACCGGCTTGGTGGTGAAGAACGGCTCGAACGCGCGATCGAGCACTTCCTGGGTCATCCCACAGCCGGTGTCTGAGACGCTGATCTTCACATATTCGCCGGCGCGGACGTCGCCGACCTCATTGGCGGCGAGCTTCACATTCTCGGTGGTGATCCGCATCCGGCCCTGGCCGTCCATCGCGTCGCGCGCATTGACGGCGAGATTGACGATCGCGTTCTCAAGCTGGTGGGGGTCGACATAGCTCGGCCACGTATCGCGCGCGAGCTTGACGTCGACCCGGACGCGCTCGCCGAGCGTCCGGTCGAGCAGGTCGGACATGCCGCCGATGAGTTCCCTGCTGTCGACCCGTTCGGGGAGCAGCGGCTCGGAGCGGGCGAAGGACAGCAGGCGCCGGGTCAAAGCGGCGGCGCGGGTCGCACCCTCCATCGCGTTCTGGAGGTGCATCATCACTTCGCGCCGTGGACCATTGAGGCGGCGCAAGGCGAGGTCGACGCCGCCGACGACCACGGCGAGCATGTTGTTGAAATCGTGGGCGATGCCGCCGGTCAATTGGCCGACCGCTTCCATCTTCTGCACCTGGCGAAGTTGCGCTTCGGCCGCCTGGCGCTCCTCGGCCTCGGCTTTCAGCGCCTGGTTCGCCTCCCACAGCTCCTGCGTACGCTCGCGCACCGCCTGCTCAAGCGCTTCGGCGCGCTCGGCCTCGCTTTCGGCCTGGCGGCGGGCGGCGGCGTTCTGGCGAAGCGCCTGGAACGCGACCACGCCGAGGAAGATCGCGCCCAAACCGACGAGGATTCCGAGGAAGCTCAGATAGTTGGTGAGCTGGTCGGCCTGAGCCGCGAAGACCTGGCTCTGCTGGATGCGGCTGGCCTGCGACTGGCGCTCGGCGCGGATGATTTCCTCGAGCTTGTCGTCGAGCGCCTTGCCGGTCCCGGTCCTTGCGGCCACGTAAAAATAGCTGATGCCGGTATCGCCCTGCTTCGCGAGCGCCGCCCGGGCGGCCCGCGCGAGCTCCTCGCCGCGCGTCTGATAGAGCCGCTCGACCTCGAAGACGCGACGCCGCTGCTCCGGGCTGGTGCGCTCCATCGCCTTCAGTTGGTTGATCTGGAAGCCGGCGAGCTGCCAGTCGCTGGCGTAGATGTTGCCGCTGCCCCTGACATCCTCGTCGAGGACGAAGCGGGCGAGCGCGGCTTCTGCGCGCGAGATGTTCGAGCTGACGTTGCGGACGACGAGGGCGACCTGATTGGCTTGGCGTTCCGCGCTCAAGGCCTGCTCGCGCTCGTCGTTGGCGATCTTTACGAGGAACACCATGCCGAGCAGGATCAGTGCCGCAATCAGGCCCGCAGCCGCCGCGCCGCCGCGACGCCAGTCGAAGCGCACCTCGGCCCCGTCCCGCATCATGGCCTTAATGTAGGCGCGTTAACCATTTGACGAAAGCCAAAGGTTCCATGGCCTTGGCTCAGCTTATGCAGTTTGTGGCTCGGCCTGCCGCAGCGAACATGCCCAGGATCTCGCCGACCTGGTCTTCGGTGTGGAGCGCGCACAGCGAGCAGCGCAACAAGGTCATTCCAGCGGGCGTCGCCGGCGGGCGGGCGAGGTTGACATAGAGGCCTTCCATCAGAAGCGCCTCCCACATCGCGGCGCCGGTTTCGAGATCGGGCATGATCACAGCGATGATCGCCGATTGCGGCTCGCCGGTGCCGAGCGTGAAGCCGAGCTGCTTGAGGCCTGAGTGGAGTCGCTTCGAATTCTCCCACAAATGGGCACGCTTGTCGGCCGAATCCATCAGCTTGCGGATCGAAGTCGCGGCGGTCGCCACGACCGACGGCGGAAGCGAGGCGGTGAACACGTAGGGTCGGCACACCAGGCGCAGGATCTCGAACTTCGGGTGGTTGGAAACGCAGAATCCGCCGACCGTGCCCACGGATTTCGAAAAGGTGCCGATGATGAAGTCGACATCGTCGATCACCCCTTGCGCCTCGGCCACGCCGCGCCCGCGCTCGCCGATGAAGCCCATCGAATGGGCTTCGTCGACCAGGACCATCGCGCCAGTGGCCTTGGATACCGCGACCATGTCTTTCAGGGGCGCGACATCGCCGAGCATCGAATAGACGCCTTCGAGAACGACTAGCTTGCCCGCGCCTTCGGGAATGCGCTTCAGACGCTTTTCGAGCGCTTCGATGTCGTTGTGGCGAAACGGCACGATCTGGGCGTTGCCGAGCGCGCAGCCGTCGTAGATCGAGGCGTGGCTGTCGATGTCGAGGACGATGTAATCGTCCTTGCCGGCGATGGTCGAGATGACGCCGAGATTGGCTTGGTAGCCGGTCGAGAAGACCATGGCGTGATCCATGGCGTAGAAGTCTTTCAGCGCCTGCTCGACCGCGCGGTGGCCGACGTAAGTGCCGTTCAAGACCCGGCTTCCGGTCGTTCCCGATCCGAATTCGTCGAGCGCGGTCTTGCCCGCCGCGATCACGTCGGGGTCGAAGGTCATGCCCATGTAATTGTAGGTGCCGAGCAGGATCGTGCGCTGACCGTTGCAAATCGCGACGGTCGGGCTTTCAACCTTCTCCATGACCAGGTTAAACGGGTCGGTGACCCCGCTTTCGAGCAGAGCTTCGCGCTGCGCGATGATCGGATCGAACTTGGAAAACAGGTCGGTCACTGGCTTTTCAGCCGCCCCAGCGCGTCGATCAGCTGGCCGACGGTCTCGATCTCGGCCTGCATGTTCATCGAGATAAGGACGTCGAACTCGTCCTCGATAGTGGCGACGAAATCGAGCACGGTCAGGCTGTCCCACTCGAGATCCTGGGCGAAACGCGTCGCCTCGGTGATCGCCACGCTCTTCTTGTTGAAGGGCGCGATCAGCTCGACGACTTTGGCGTAGGTTTGCTGGCGGTCGGACATGGCTGGCTCGTTAGTCGTGGCCCAGCGCTTTCGCAACGCAATGGGGCGCCAATGCGGCGCATATCGGGCGGCTGTTTCGGACCTCGCCGGCCCAATCATGACGAACCGGTCATTTTGCATATCAAATAGTCACGTTCAAATAGCGCGCCGTCGCTACAGCCAGCCCTGCTCGCGGTACCAAGCCGCGGTCTCGGCCAGCCCCTGATCGGTCGGGATCTCGGGCCGCCACAATTCCCGCGGGCAGGCGCGCTTGCGTTCGACCACCCAATTGTGATGCGAAAAATAGGCGGCGCGGTCGACCGTCAGCTTGGCTTTCGGGCCGCGGAACAGCTGGTCGGCGCGGGCGGCCAGGCGCAGTAGGATGCCCGGCGACGATACGATCGTCGGCCTAGTGCCGACCGCCTTGCCCAGCGCGCGCGCGAATTCCCTGTGAGTCCAGCCTCCCGGCTTGCCATCGTCGGGCTCAATCAGGGTGGCGGAAGGCGCGGAATAGTCGGCCACCGCCAGCAGCAGCCGCGCCAGATCGTCGACATGGATCACCGACACACGGCCGCGCGCCGGCATCAACATGAAGCCGAGCTTGGCCATCCGAAACAGCTCGAGCGTTTCCTTGTCGCCGGGGCCATAGACCGCTGGCGGACGGACGATCACCCAATCGAGGCCGGAGCTGTGCACCAGCTCTTCCGCGCGCACCTTCGACGCGCCGTAGAGCGACAGCTTCGGCTCGCGCGCGGCAAGCGAGGAAATGTCAACGAAGCGGTGCACTCCGCCGGCGGTCGCGGCGGCGAGCATAGACAGAGTTCCGGCGACATTGCCCAATTCAAAGGCGGCCGCATTGGGGGCGCTGATCACTCCGGCGACGTGGATGATCGCATCCACGTCATCGACCAGTCGTTCGAGCGCCCCGCGGTCAGCAAGATCGCCGGAAATCCATTCGAGGCGTTCGCGCGGTGGCTGCTCGCGCCGGGTCAGCGCCTTGACCTCGTGCTCGGCGGCGAGCGCGACATCGACCAGGTGCGATCCGACAAAGCCGGTGCCGCCAGTGATTGAGAGCCTCATAGCGGCGACCAGGGCCTTCCCCCGGCCGCGTCCTCGCGCTGCTTTTCGGCCGCAGCGCCGAGGCGCTCGGCAATCGCGTCGAGCAAAGGCTCAATCCCTTCGCCCAAAGGCGCGGAGATCGGGAAGACTTTCGCGCCGGTCGCCTTCTCGAGCTTCTTGACCAGCTTTGCCCGCGACTTGTCATCGAGCAAGTCAGCCTTGCTCAGTGCGATGATCTCCGGCTTGCTGGTGAGGTCCGCGCCATAGCCCCCGAGCTCGCCGCGGACCACGCGCCATGCCTCGATCGGATCCTCGCCCGACGCATCGACGAGGTGGAGCAGCAGCCGCGTGCGCTCGACATGGCCCAAAAAGCGGTCGCCGATGCCCGCGCCCTCGGCGGCGCCCTCGATCAGGCCGGGGATGTCGGCGACGACGAACTCGCGGCCCTTGTGGCGGACCACGCCGAGCTGCGGGCGGAGGGTGGTGAACGGATAGTCGCCGACCTTGGCCGCCGCGTTGCTGACCGAATTGAGAAAGGTCGACTTGCCAGCATTGGGCAGGCCGAGCAGGCCGACGTCGGCAAGTAGCTTCAAGCGCAGCCACACCCACATCTCTTCGCCGTCCTCGCCGGTCTGGTGCTGGCGCGGGGCGCGGTTGGTTGAGCTTTTGTAGCTGGCGTTGCCGCGCCCGCCCATGCCGCCCTTGAGCAGCGTCACGCGCTGGCCGATCTCGGTCAGGTCGGCGAGCAGGCTACGCTCCTCGTCGTCGGCGAGTAGCTGGGTCCCGACCGGGACCTTGACGACGAGGTCCTCGCCGCCCGCTCCGGTGCGGTTGGAGCCGGCGCCCCCCTTGCCGCGCGGCGCGCGGAAATGCTGGGTGTAGCGGAAATCGATCAGCGTATTGAGCCCGGGCACCGCCTCAAACACGACGTCGCCACCGTTGCCCCCGTCGCCGCCGTCGGGCCCGCCGAACTCGACGAACTTCTCGCGCCGGAACGACACCGCGCCGGGGCCGCCGGCGCCCGAGCGGATAAAGATCTTGGCCTGGTCGAGAAAGTGCATGCGCGCGAGTTAGGCGATGCGGGCGGTGAGGGGAACCGTCCCGGGTCGTTTAGAAGCGGTCGAGCAGCCAGTCGAAGGTCCGCCTGGTGCCGGGTCAGCCGGTCGCGAGGCCGATCAGCAACGCCGCCGAGGCCGCCGCCATCACCGCGGTCGCGGCCCAGCCGAAGGCCATCAGCAGCGGCCGCTCGGTGAAGCGGCCCATCACCTTGCGCTGCGAGGCGATGACCATCATCGCAATCATGATCGGCACCGCGGCGATGCCATTTAAGACCGCGCTCCAGAACAGCGCCTTCATGGGATTGAGGCTCGACCAGTCGAGCAGGACACCGGTCAGGATCGCAACGACGATGATGGCATAGAAGCGCATCGCCTGGCTCGGCTTGTATTCGAGGCCCTTCTTCCAGCCACGAGTCTCGCTGATCGCGAAAGCGGCCGAGCCGGCGAGCACGGGCACGGCGAGCAGGCCGGTGCCGATGATGCCCATTGCGAACAGGCCGAATGCGAAGCGGCCGGCAATGGGCTTGAGAGCCAAGGCGGCGTCGGCGGCGGTCTGGATGTCGGTGACTCCGCGAACGTGCAACGTCGCCGCCGTCGCCAGGATGATTGCCAGCGCGATCAGGTTCGAAAAGGCCATGCCGACCAAGGTATCGAGCCGGATGCGGCGGTATTGCGCCGGCGCCTCGTCGGGCGTCACCTTGAGCGGCTGTTGGTCGTCGTGGGTGGCGACCTCCTCGGCTTCCTGGGAGCTCTGCCAGAAGAACAGATAGGGACTGATGGTCGTGCCGAACACGGCGACGACGGTCAGCACGGCGGCGCGCCCCAGATTGCTCGGCCAGACCAGGCCGACGAGCGCGGCCGGCCAGTCGACGTGGACGAGGAGAACCACCGCGACATAGGCGAACAGGCTGAGCGTCAGCCATTTGAGGAACTTGGCATATTGCCGGTACGGCACGAACAGTTGGAGGACCACGCACAGGACGGCGAAGGCCATCACGAACACATGCTCGCCGCCGCCGACGACGAGCGCCGAGGCCGCCGCCATCGCCGACAGGTCGGCGCCGATGTTGAAGACGTTCGCGGCGAGCAGGATGCTGACCAGCATCGTGACCAGCCAGCCGGGAAAGGTCCGTTCGAGGTTGCGGGCGAGGCCCGCGCCGGTGACTCGGCCGACGTGCGCGCTGACCAGCTGCACCGCGGACATCAGCGGATAGGTCAGCACCATCGTCCACAACAGGCCGTAGCCGAATTGCGCGCCGGCTTGGGAATAGGTTGCGATGCCGCTCGGATCGTCGTCGGCCGCGCCGGTGATGACGCCTGGCCCGAGCTCCTCCGAGGCCCGCGCGAGCGCATGCAGCCGCGCTGCGATCCCTGTCGGCACAGGTTGTTGGCTGGCCCGCCCCACACGCATGGTTTGCCCCAGCCGCGCGGCAGAAGCTACTGCCGTTTAAGCGTTGCGCGCCCGGGCGGATTCGAGCTGGATTTCGAGGCGTTCCGCGGCGAGCTGGCGCGCGGTTTCGGGAGGAAGGCCGAGTGCGTGGGCGATCGGCGCGCCGAGCAGCGAATCGCCGAGCGCGACGAGCACCAGCGTCAGCGTGGTCTCGGGCACGTGGCGGTCCTCGTGTCCGAGCGACAGCTCGGCAACGAGATCGCGGATCGCCTGGAGCACGGGGTCGAGCGCGTCGCGGTTGCCGTGGAGGATCATCCATGCGGCAAGCGCCCCGGCGCCCTCTGTGCCGAATGCGTCGAACGTCTTGTCGACGATGTCGCGGGCGTCGGTTTCCCCGGCGCGGGCGCGTTCGACCGCCGCGCCGATCGTGCTGGTGACGCGCTCGGCGATCGAGCGCGCGAGCTCGGCCTGGAGGCCGGCCGCCGAGCCGAAATGATGCAGCAGATTGGCGTGGGTGCGGCCGATCTCGGCGGCCACCGCTTTCAACGTCACCGCCTGCGGGCCCTTGGTCAGCAGCAGGCGGCGCGCGGCTTCGAGCGCGGCGGAGCGGCTTTGTTTGGGGCTAAGGCGTCTGCGCGTTATTGACATCTATGTCAGTTATCTTAAGCTGCGTCCATGACTTCACTTGCTCTGCCTACGCCCGCCGATCTCACGATCACGCCGCGCGACCGCCGGTTCGGCCGAGAAACCGCAACGCCGCGTCTTTGGCATGGTGGGCGGGTCGAAGCGACCGCAATCTATAATGCGCTGTCGACGACCTTTCCGGTTGGCGAGGCCTTCTTCGTCGAAAGTGTGCGTAAGTTTCGCGACGGCGCTCCGCCCAAGCTGGCCGAAGAGATCAAGGCCTTCGCCACCCAGGAAGCGATCCACAGCCGCGAGCATGATGCGTTCAACCGCCGCGCGGCGGAGGCCGGCTACGATCTCACCAAGCTCGAGCGGCAGGTCGAAAGGCGGCTCGCGGTGACGCGGTCAAAAGCGCCGATCGTGAGCCTTGGCGCGACCATGGCGCTCGAGCATTTTACGGCGATCCTCGCGCACCAACTGCTCGCCAATTCCCAGCATCTCGAGGGCGGCGATCCCCAGACCGTGGAACTGTGGCGGTGGCATGCGTGCGAGGAGATCGAGCACAAAGGGGTCGCTTACGACACCTGGCTGCACGCGACGCGCGGCTGGTCGCGTTTCAAGCGCTGGAAGGTCAAAGCGAAGGTGATGCTCTACGTCACCCGCAATTTCCTGGTCGACCGCACCGCCGGCGCGCTAGAGCTGATTCGCCAGGATGGCGTGATGGGCCTGAAGGCTTGGGGCCGGCTGCTGTGGTATTTGTGGGTACGGCCCGGCATGTTCCGCAAGATTGCGGGGGCATGGTTCAAATTCTTCCTGCCGGGCTTCCACCCGTGGAACGAGGACGACCGCCATTTGCTCGCGGCCTACGACGCGGCCGCCGTCGACGTGCCGCTGCCGTCGCGCAAGGTGCGACGGGCGGCCTAGGCCGCCAGCGCCTCCGCGCCCGCTTCGGCCGAAACATCGGCCTTGAGCCTGAGCCGCATCAGCCGCGCCGGAACCTCCGTCCCGCGCGCGCAGCTCATCCGGGGAGCGACGATCCCGATGGCCTCGAAGCCGAGCTTCTCGAGCACACGCCCCGAAGCCGGATTGTCGAGGAAGTGCGAGCCTTCGAGGCTGGCTAGGTCGAGTGTCCGCGCAATGGCGATCAGCGCGGTGCAGGCTTCGGTCGCGATGCCGCGGCCCCAATGGGCATGCGCGATCCAATATCCCATCTCGACCGCGCCCGAGGGCCGGCGGCCGAGCCCGCACGAGCCGACCAGCTGGGGAGCGCCGACGGTGCGCTCGAAGATCAGAAAGGATGGGAGCACCGGGTCGCGCGGGGAGGCGAGAAAAGCTTCGGCGTCGCGCACGCGGTAAGGCCAGGGCGCCGCGACTAGGTTCGTGACGATCGCCTTGTCGGCGATCGCGGCGGCAAGCGCCGGCGCGTCTTCCGGAAAACCGGGCCTCAGCAGCAGTCTGGGCGTTCTGGCGAACATCGTACCTTCTCCCAACGTCGGCCGCTTGGCAGCGGCCGATGACAGTTTCGGGAGAAGAGTGGCCCCTTCAGAAACGAAAGAAGGGAGGAGAGGGGGCTTCCCTCTTCTCCCTTGTGGTCTCGATCTGGCTTCTAGATCTCGTCCGGGCCGCCCCCTTGTGGGAACGGTCCCTTTCTGACCGTTCCTATTTGCTCGCTTCCGTAATCGGCATGACGTGGACGTATTTGCGGCCAAGCTTGCCGTCGCGGAACGCGACCGAGCCGTCGGTAAGCGCAAACAAGGTGTGATCCTTGCCCAGGCCGACGTTGTCGCCCGGGTGCCACTTTGTGCCGCGTTGGCGCACAATGATGTTGCCGGCGCGCACGGTTTCGCTGCCGAACTTCTTCACGCCGAGGCGCTTGCTCTCACTGTCGCGGCCGTTGCGGGACGAGCCGCCTGCCTTTTTATGTGCCATGACTGGTTACTTCGCCTTCTTCTTGGCGCTGCCCTTAGCAGGTGCAGCATTTTTTGTCGACGGGCTTTTGGCCGCAGCCTTGGGCGGGGCAGCCTTTTTACCCTTCGCCGGCTTGTCAGGAGCGTCGACGCTTTGTGCCGGGGGATTGGCCTGAGCCTCCTTGTCCGGCGCCGGATTTTCAGTCGGCTGGCCAGCGACGTCGCCCGACTTTTGCTGGTCTCGCTCGACTTCGGCCTTCGCCTTCGCATGTGCAGCAGGCTTCTGCGCGGCCTGGGGCTTCGATGCAGCGTCCGCCGTCGGAGCGGGGGCGCCCTTCGACTCCGCCTTGGGCGCGGCCTTCCTCTCCGCTTTGTGGTCGCCGATCGCGACGATCCTCAGGATCGTAAGCTGCTGGCGGTGGCCCTTCTTGCGCCGGTAATTGTGGCGGCGGCGCTTCTTGAACACCGTCACCTTGTCGCCCTTGGCCTGGGCGACGATCTCCGCCGCAACGGTCAGGCCGTTGGTCGACTTCAGACTCGAGCCCTCGCCGGCGAGGAGGACTTCGCCGAGGGTGATCTTGTCACCGGCATTGCCGTCGAGCTTCTCGACGACGATCTTGTCTCCGGGGGCGACGCGATATTGCTTCCCGCCCGTGCGCACGACTGCGAACATTGGCTCTTCTCTTCTTGAAAAAATCCGGCTCCCACGCGCGCACGCGGCGTAAAACTGCACAGCTCGCGCGGGAAAGCAGGGCGCCTATGGCAGGGGCGCTGGAGTGTCAACCGCCGCGGCCGTCATTGCGAGGCTCCTGAGGAGCCGCGGCAATCCAGAACTGGATTGTTTCGCTACGCTCGGAATGACGAGTGAACGGTCCCCGGCAGTCCGGCTGCGTCCACTAGTTACGGTGGACGGGCCTCAGGTGATAGCGCCCGTCCTCGAGCCGGTCGAACATGCTTGCGATCTCGGGATGATCGACCGGTTCGTCGCTGTCGTCGGGCGCCAGATTCTGCTGGCTGACGTAGGCGACGTAGGTCGTCTCGGCATTCTCCGCGAGCAGGTGGTAATAAGGCTGGTCCTTCGACGGCCGCACCGCCTCGGGTATGGATTGGTACCACTCCTCACTGTTGGAGAAGACCGGGTCGACGTCGAACACGACGCCGCGAAAGTCGAAGATCTTGTGGCGCACGACATCGCCGATCGCGAAGCGGGCGAGGGGCATGTCGATCTTGCGCGCCATGGGGCTGGAACGTTCGAATGGGGACATGGCTTCCTATCTAGGCAAGCAAGGGCGCCACTGCTAGAGGCGCCCCGCGACCGGAGCCGGCATCCGCCTGGCGACATGCGCCTCGAGCGGAGAGGTGGCTGAGTGGTCGAAAGCACCGCACTCGAAATGCGGCGTACGGGCAACTGTACCGTGGGTTCGAATCCCACCCTCTCCGCCAGTTCCGTGCTCGCCTGTCCCCCGGACAGGCTGCGCGCAGGACTTACTTCGCTCTGCGAGCTACGCGGGATTGAGGGTTACCCGCGTCCGACCCTCTGCTTGAGCTCGGACATCTCCCAATAATCGTTGCGGCTGAATGGCAGCAGTGGCCGGAGCGCGGCGAAGGTGCTGCGCCCCATCGCTCGGCGCAGCTCGGGCAGTTCGGCGAAGGCGGCATGCACCTCTTGCCTATCGAGCGTGACGTCGCCGGCCTCTTCCTCGAGCATCGTTTCCTCGGCCTGGACGACCAACCATGCTTCGAGCTGCCAGTAGCGGCGGATCTGCTCCGCGGTCTTCGGGTCGAGACGCGCGGCAAGCGCCGCGATCCGCTTGCCGCGAGGCGTATCGGGCCACCGACCCGCGCTGAGCGTTTCCAGCAATGTCCGATGAGCGGCGCATTCGGCGGTGAGCCATTTCTCCGCCTCCGCCGTTCCGAAATTGAAGATCGCAATCAGCGCGATCGGCGCGAACAGGACGGCGCCGAGCATCGCCACCATCGGCTTGTCGGGGAACTGGTTGAAGGCAGTATGGATTGCGACCGCGGCGAGATAGCCCGGCACGAACCACAACAGGTTGAAGTTGAAGTCGCCGGAGGCTTCGCGGGTCTCGCGCTCGGCGAATTCATGTGCGGTCGCGGCAAGAATGGCGAGCGTCGTGCCGTGCATCACCGCGGTGCCGAGCCCGCGCACCAGCCAGGTCCCGGCGCCGTAATCGGGGTACATCCAAAGATAGATGATGTTCTCGACCACCGAGAAGCCGGCGCCGATCGCGAAGCCGGAAATGACCGCGTCGAGCTTGTAGCCGATGCGGTTCAAACGGAAGAGCGCGATGATGATGACCGCCTTGATCGCCTCTTCGATCCACGGCGCGACGAACCGGCTGTAGGTCGAAAAGCCGATCGGCAATGCGTCGAGCACGCGGCCGCTGACCGGGTAAGCGGCGAGGGCGCCGAGGCCGCCCAGCAGCACCAGTATCAGCACTTCCCTGAAGCTCATCAGCTTGAACGCATCGAGCCAGACGAAGATCGTGAGCAGGACCAAAACCGGGACCAGCGCGAGTCCCCAATGGGCAGCTTGGGTCAGGTCGAAGGGCACGGCTACATGATCTTCAGCGAAGCGAGCCATTCGGTCTTGCGGTAATGGCCGTCGTCAAAGCCGGCCGCAGCGCCGACCGAGAAGATCATCGGCAGCCTGAGCGCAATGGTGAAATTGAGGTCGAGCTGGCCCCCGACGTCGTAATAGCGGTGCTTGCTGCCGTCCGGAGCTTCGGTCGCCATCGCGCCGGCGAACGCCGCGGGGCGAATGTAGCTTAAGTAAAAGGCGGGGGCGCCGACCTCGGCGAAGCGGATCGGCGGCAGGTTCACCTCGCCGGTCACCTTGGCGAAGCGCCGCGCGGTGATCTCGTCGATGTCGAAGCCGGGAAAGCTTTCGAGCTCGCGGTAGCGTTTCTCCGACCGGTCATCGACGTAATTGTTGCGGAACGATCCGAAATAATAAGCGCCCAGCGGATTGAGCGGCTGGCCGCCGATGATCCCGGCATGGGCATAGACCCACACCGAGCTGTTGGGCAGGGGCAAGGCGGTGCCGGCGGCGACCGTACCGTAAAGCTTGGGATAGAAGATGCCTTGCGCGGCATCGGACCCGACGGCGACGCGCGCCTCGACGCCCTTTTCATGATCGACGCCGCCCTGCGCCTTGGTGGTGTTGGTGTAGCGCAGCCCGATCTCGGCCGACTGGATCTTCTTGGGGCTCGGGATATTCTGCGCGCCCGGCAGCTGGTTGAGCCCGAAATAGGTCGCGACTTGGCCGAAGATATCGAGCTGGCGCGGCGGGTCGTAGATCAAAGGACGCGTGTAATTGATGATCGCGGCGTCGCCCTTGCGGCTGCGAAGCACGGGGCCGGCGAGGTCGTAAACGTCGGCGAGGTTATGCCACAGCGTGACCTTCCAGTTGGGCGTCTGATATTCAAGGTCGGCGTGGAATCGCTCGGCGCCGTGGACTTTCTTGAACGGCGAGTAGGAGAAGCTTCCGCTGAGCTGCCGGAACTGCAGCGGATCGGCGAGGTGGAAGTAATAACCGAACGCCGGCGACTGGTTGTACCCCGCGACGATCGGATAATGCGCGTCAAAGCGCATGCGGTCGATCGGGTCATAGGTACCGCGACTGATGATCAGCTGGTCGAGCGGGACGCGGGCCGGCGAGCCGACGCCCCAGGTCTTGAGCTCGGGATGCGCATTGACGACCTGCGTGCCGAGGAACTTGATGATCCCCAGGTCCTCGCGCACCTGCGGCTGGATGATCGACGGATTGAAGCCCTCGCCGGTGTAATCGTAGACGAGCAGCGAGCCGTCGGGTTGGAGCTGCGGGCGGAAGAAACCCGTCGCGGCGTTGCTCAGGACGTCATATTTGTCGGTCGCAATGTCGAGCCGAAAGATGTTCGAGACGCCGGTGTAATAGGAATTGCCGAGCAACGCCTTGCTGTCGGGAGTGAAGGTGAAATTCTCCGGCACCGAGGGCGGAAGCGATAGCGTCGCGACGGGATCATCGGCATCGCCCTGCGCGAGGTCTGAAGCTTTCCACACCTTGAGCGACTGCTTGCCGTCGACGGTGCCGTAGGATGCGGACACCAGCTGCCCGTCCGGCGAGACGTCGAGGTCGAAGATGATCTCCCCGTAACGGAAGGTCTTCATCTGGTTGAAGCTGGTGTAGGGCGGCGGAATCCGCACCAGCGTCACGAAGCCGTTCTGGTGGCGGATTCCCCACAGGCTCTTGTCGGCCTGGTTGAAGGCAAGGTCGCCGATGCGGGCGTCGGTCAGGAGGCGCCGCTTCTTGCCCGTGTCGACATCGATCGCGTTGAGGTCGCGATAGGCGTAATTCTCGTTGGTGTAGAAAGCGGTCCGGCTCGACGGGTCGAAAGCGACGCTGGTCACCTTGTAGAGCATCATCCCGTCGAGGTCGGTGAGGTGCGTGACCTTGCCGGTCGTGAGGTCCATCTTGCCGAGGAATCCGATCTTTCCCGGCCAGCGGAAGGCGGCAATCAGGCTGTTGGTTTTCTCGTCGACGAAGCCGCGCGACATGGATCCGAGCCCTTTGGGGCTGAGATGCCTGGGCTCGGTCAGCGGATACTGCGCGAGCGCGGCGAGATTCTCGTCCTGGAACTTATGCTCAAAGGCGATCCAGTCGTTCCACACCTCGTCGAGGCTGCGCCCGAAGACATGCTTGAACTGGCTCGAATAGAAGGCCTTGCTGTCCTCCGAACGGCGAAGCCAGTCGACCGTGCGCTCCGGCCCGTAGGTCAGCGCGAGATAAGAGAAGAAGCGCGTGCCGTAGAGATAGGAATTGGCGCCGACCTGGAAATCGATCTGGGTGCCCTCGCTCTCCAGCCCCAGCGGCGAGAAGAAGCGTAGATGGTCGTGGACCTTGGCGCGGAACACCATTTCGTCATAGCCGCCTTGGGCGCGCCCGAGCCCGCCCGCCATCCAGGTTTCGAAGAAGACCGCGCTTCCTTCCATGTACCAGCGCGGGGTGAGGTTCCTGGGGCTGGTCAGGAAATTGTAGAGGATCGATTCCGGGTGCTTCTGGATCGGCGCCGGCTTGCCGCCGAGGAAGTGGCGCCAGAACGCGTCGCGCGAGTTCCACACGTCGATGGTCGCGACGTGGGTCAGCTCGTGATTGTTGAGGGTGAAAAAGCGCTCGCCGGGCGAAAAGGTCTCCATCGACAGTGACAGCGGAGCGACGTCGAGCAGGATCATGTTGCTCGGCGAGGCCAAGGCCGCGGCATTGCCGTAGTCCGAGAAGTCCTTGAGCAGAACCGTCGTCCGCTCCCACGGCTTCCAGCGGAACTCCCTTTCGTGAAACGCCAGCGCATTCTCGAACGCGCGGCCGAGATAGGGCGTCAGATAGGTCTGGATCGGGTCGATGTAGAGAAGCGTGAGGTTCTTGGTTTCGAGCGTCGACAGATGGAAGCCCGAAGCATCGGGCGGGACATGCTCGGGGCTTTGCGGCTCGGGAGCATTGGGTTTGGTCGGGGCCGGAGTGACCGGTTCTGGCGGCGGGTTATCCTGCGGCGGCGGAGGAACCACGTCGGGCTTCTCCACGACCGTCGTCGTATCCGTCGGCGGCGGCGGTGGCGGTTGGCTGGTTGCCGTCTGGGCGAGAGCGATGGATGCGGTGGATGAAAGAACGAGCGCCAGCGTGCCAAGTGCAAGCCGGCGCCCGTTACACCACACAGCCCCCATATACGGTCCCCCAGACCGCGGCGTCAGTCGGAGTGCGACTGAGAGACGCCAGCCTGGTTGAGCGCCGCCGAGAAGCTCGGATTGGCCATCAGCTGCGCCGCAAGCGCGGCCAGCGCCTTCTGGTTCGACGACAGCGTCGCCATCGCTGCCGACTGCTGGCTGACCGCCGCAAACGCGCTCGGATTGGCCATCATCGCCGCAAACGCCTGCGGATTGGCAAGCACCGCCTGCGACGCGCTGGCGCTGAGCGCCTTCGACGCCGCGGCCGACGCGAATAGCGAATGCGCGTCGAGCGATTGCAGTGAGTGGGCCGCCGAAGCCAGCTGCGCGGCGTTGCTGGCGAGGCTCGAGAAGGCCGACGCATTGTTGCCGATCGCCGACATAAGCTGCGATCCCATCAGATGGGCGCTGCTGGCGAGGCTCGCGAAGGCAAGCGCGTTATTGCCGATCGCCGAGAACACGCGCGGATCGGCCTGAAGGGCCTGCATCGCCTTGTTGTCGCTCGCCAGTTGCATGAATGCGTTAGCCTTGCTCGCCATGCGCGCATCGGCGGCTGCTTTCGAAGCGGCATCGCGGAACGCATTGGCGTTGCTCGCGAAGCTGCTGAACGCCGAGCCGTTGGACATGATCGCGGCCATCGCCTGCGGATGCGACGCCAGCGCCGCGAACGCGTTCGAATGGGCGGCAATCGCGGCCATGGCCTGCGGCTGCGCAGCGATCGCCGCAAAGGCCGATGGATTGGCCGCCACTGCCGACATGGCCGAGTTCGAGATGCCGGCCGACTGTAGCTGGTGAGCGGCGGCCGCGGCGCTATTGACCGCGGCGGAGAGCGCCTGAGGCTGTCCCGAAAGGGCCTTGAACGCTGCTGCATTGGCGGCAATCGCGCTGAACACCGAAGGATCCGCCTGCAGCGCCTTCATCGCGGCGGCGTTGCTGGCAAGACTGCTGAAGGCCGAGGCGTTCTGCGCCATGCGCGCATCAGCCGCCGCCTTAGACGCGGCGTCGCGGAAAGCATTGGCATTGGACGCGAGGTTGGCGAACGCTGCGGGGTTGGCGGCGATCGCGGCCAGCGCCTGCGGCTGCGAGGCGAGCGCCGACAGCGCGGCCGGATGGCCGGCTACGGCGCTCATCAGCTGAGCGCTCGCCTGGCGCGCCTGGGGCGCCAGCGCTGCTGCGCTTTGCGCGGCCTGGGCGACCCCAGCGAATGCCTGGGGATGCGAGGCCAAAGCGCTGAACGCCTGCGGGTTCGCCATGACGGCCTGCATCACCTGCGGCTGCCCGGCCAGCGCCTGGAAGCCGCCGCTGGCGGCGAGCGCGCGGAAGCCGGGATCGTGCACCAACAGCTCGAACGCGTCGGTCTGCATCAGCTCCGGAACGGATGTGTCGCCGAGGGTGACATCCTGCTCACCGACCTGGGAAGAGACGTAGCGCTGGGCCGGTCCGACGGTTCCCGCGCTCGGACCCATCGGCGGGTAGACCCGCCCCAGACCGTATGCCGCCACGCCGAAAGCGAGAACGCCAGCTGTGGTCAGGTACATTCGATTCTTGTTGGATAGTGACGTGGCCATGGTTGCCCCCTTGTGCCTAGTCGAGCCGGTGATTGTGGCTCCGTATTAATCTAAAGTCAATGAATCTCTGTTGGACGACATCATAGCCAACACACTGATTTTACAAAGAAAAAGCTGATATCTTGTTACATTCGCAAGCGCGCCAGAAGCCGATTCTTGCGCCGGTTTTAACCATTTACACGAGGCAATTGGAAACCACCGCGGAGCTATTCCAAGCTGTTTGAGATGGAAAGCCCGGCTATGTACCTCCGCTTCACGGTAATTGCCGCCGCTGCGCTGACAATCGGCGCGGCTGCTGTGGCCGAACCATCGCGGCCGGCCGCGAGTGCAACCAACCAGCCCACTCATCCTCCGGCGCAAGTAGTTCTTGCCTCGGCCGAGCAGACCCAGGTCCAGGCCCCGGCGCCGACTCCGGACCAGCCTGTCGCCACCCCGGTCAAGCACCGAGCTGCGCGAATCACGACCTGCCGCTGCGGCGACCAGGTCGAGCAGCCCGACCAATAGGCCCCAACCAGTCGTCATTCCGCTGATCGCGGGTCCCTAATGGACCTGCGCTATCACCTGCTTCGACCGGATCACCGGGATTTCGCCGTCGCCGACCGTCGCGAACGCCGACCAGTAGAACGGGTGCGACGTGTTCGGATCGTCCATCAGCGCCCGCTCCGACATTCTCAAGGCGGTGACCGTCGGAGTGCCCGGGGGCGCCGAAAACAATCCCGTGATCAGCCGCTGGGTGGCGTTGAAATCGTCCGGCACCGGCCAATGGCTGGCGATCACCAACCGGGCTCCGGCACCGACGAACGCGCGCACCAGGCCATCGAGCGCGACGTCGCCTCCGGTCGCGAGGCCGGCTTGCTGCGTCGCCGCAACGCTCGCCTTGCCCGCGGTGTCGCATGCCGAAAGGATCACCAGGTCGGCATCGAGATGCAGGTCGAAGATCTCGCGGAAGGTCAGTAGCCCGTCCGAGCCGTTTCCGCCGAAGCTCGTCAGCAGGGCCGGCTGGGCGGCGCATTTGGGCGCACGGGCGGTGACCACGCCGTGGGTTGCGAAATGGATGATGCGATACTGGCTGAGGTCGTTGCGCGCTTCCAATCCCGTATCGGTGAATTTGTCTCCGGTCACGATCTGCACTCCGCCCGGATCGAGCGGCTCGAGAATCGCGCCGGCGACCTCCAGCTCGTGCGCCGAGATCGGGTGCGCCCAGGACGACAAAGGCAGCACGCAGTCGCGGTCGGCGGCAGCGGGGATGACCTGGGCATTTGCGCTTCCTGGCGGGGTGTTTTGACCCAGCCCGAGATATTCTCTTGATCCCGCCGACGGCGGCGCGCTGCGCAGCTGCGCGAACGAGCGCGGCGAGACCGAGGTGCTGATATCGCGGTCGCGGCCGAACCAGTTGATCCCGCGGAAGTCGAATTCGGCATCGCCGCCGGCCGCGGCGCGTTTCGTGTAAGCGTCGACCGAGGCCTGATCCATCACCAGCAGATTGGGCGGCAGGCGAAGCATCGCGCCGTCGGGCTCGAAGATTAGGTGCTTGACGCTGGCCAGATCGGCGCTGAACGGCCCGAACAGCTCGCCGTAGAGCTGATGCGACAGCGCCACATCGAACGCATAGGTCACGCGCTGGCCGTTCTCGACCGTCGAAATGGTGTCGCGAAGGGCGTCGACCTGCTCGTCGAGCTGCTTGCCGGTCGCGTCCAGCTTCACCGCGCGGGCCGAGGTCGGAGTGATGAGTATCGCGTAGATATGTTCGCCGACGATGGTCATACGGTAATAAGCTTCGCCGGGCTTCAGCTGCTTTTGCAGGTCCGCGAGCGTAATGACCTCGCTCGAGACGGCGCGATAGCGCGGATAATTGGCGAGCGCGGCCTGGGTCGTGAGCTGCTCCTTCTGGGTCTGCTGCAGAGTTCCGCGAAGCACTTGGGCGCGAGTCATATCCTCGGGCGTCGGCTTGACCAGCTCGTCGAACCGAGCGAGCTCGATCCGCCCGCGTTCGACCTGCCGGGTCAGGTTGACCGATTGGCGGAACAACCGCGACGCTTCGTCAGTGCCGCCGGTCAACTCGCGCGCCAGCACCGCCTGGGTCTGGGCCAGGCCGGGGCGGACCATCAGCTGCGTCGCCGCGAAAATTTCCGCGGTCGCGGCCGGGTCGTCGGTCTTCTTCAAGAGCAGGTCGACATACGGCCGAAGGACCGCGGCGAACGACGGAGGCAGGTTGCTCGCATCCGGCTGCGATTGGACGATCTCGCGGAACATCGCCTCGGCCGTGGCCACCTGGCCGCTGCGGGCGAGATAGCCGGCGAGCCGCGCCTTGGCGCTCAATAAGGCGGCTGAGCCCGGGTAATTGACGTCGAGCAACGCAACCCCCTGGCGATAGAGGCTGTCGGCCTCAGCTGCATTGTGCGATTCTTCCGCGATCGCGGCGAGATCGCCGAGAATTTGCGCGCGCATCCACAGGATTGAGGCGACGCGTCCGCCGCGAACCGATTGCAGTATTGCGTCGGCGCGGCGAAGCGCGTCACTGGCGCCAGCGTTGTCGCCGGTCAGACGCAGCGACGTGCCGCGCAATTGCAGGGCCTGGCCGTCGAGGATCACGGCCTTTTCCTGAGGGGTCAGCTCGTCGGATTCCGCGCCGAGTTGCTTGCCGATCTTGGAATCGGCATTGAGATGCTTGGCTGTGCCGGCGTCGATCTCCAGTCCCGACCTCTGGGCGTCCATCGCCTGCTCGGCTTCAATCACAGCCCTGGGGAGCGGCTTGTCTAGCTCCTTGAGCGCTGCCTTGGCGTCGCCCTGGTTCAAGTCATGGATGGCACGGTAGTTGCGCAGCCGCCGCGCGACGATCGGGTCCCCTCCGACTTGCTCGGCAGCGCGCGCGAACAGCGAATCCGCCTCGGCATAGCGGCCGAGATTCGATTTTTGCAGCCCTTCGTTGGCGAGGCCTTCCGCGCGGCTTAAGGGGGCGTCGCCGGTGCTGCTCACCGCCGCGAAGAACTCGGCCGCTTCGGCGTAGCTTCCGGCATTGTTGCGGCGATAGGCTTCGGCCAGCGCCTTGCTCGGATCGAGCGTGCCCGCCTGAACCCGGGCGAAGGCCGCGGGATCGCCGAGCCCGGTCGTGGCGATCGAGATTTCGCCCTTGACCGGCTGGTCGGCGACGAGGCTGCGAAGCCCGAGTTGGAGCGCGCTGTCGTAGCCGGTGAGGCCTTCCGCGGCGTAGAACAGCTTGCCGCGCTTGAGCTGGTAGACGCGGTAGCCGACGTCGGCGTCCTTGAGCTTGCAGTCGAGGGTTTCGACGCGACCCAGGTCCTTGATGTCGGTCGCGGCCGCCGCATTGCAGGAGACCTGGTCGCTGCGCGCGGCGGCGAGGCGGGCCGGAGCGCCGGCGACATCACGCAACTTGTACAGATTGCCGACCGGTAGAGTCGCATCGCGGCACGTCACCGAATAGCCCATGTCGAACATGCCGGTCAGCGCCTTGTCGGTAGCGACGCTCTGCGCCGAGCAGAAGATAGTCCCCGAATTGCCGATCCGGAAGCTGTCGCGGACGCTGAGCGGAACCGCCGGGGCCGAGGCCGAGACCGCTAATCCCGCTAATCCCGCGAAGCTCAGCGCGGTCGCAATCGCAATGGCTGTCCTGGTCATCTGACCCTCCGATCAATTCTCACCGCCGGGCACGTCGCCCATGATCTCCCCGCCGCTGGTCACCGGCTCGTCGATCGACTGATCGAGGTGCAGCGCGTCGGGGTTGAGCAAGTCGAACGTGATGTCGACGGTAGTGTCCTCGTCGCCTTTGCCTTCCTCTTTGTCCTTGTCCCTCTGGTCCTCGTCACTCGAGGCCTGCTCAGGGTTGGTCATCAGCCCGACCGGCCCAAGGACCGACTCCGCGCCAAGCACTGGTAGTGCAGCCGGCGGCGGCGGCGGCGG
>Ga0193751_1000073_pt1 | contig 88896 bp, 74 predicted proteins | sample L1c2metaG_FD_143050 | JGI IMG/M metagenome (GOLD analysis project Ga0193751, IMG submission 143050) | Soil microbial communities from a riparian zone of the East river system, Colorado, United States - L1c2 | ecosystem: Environmental > Terrestrial > Soil > Riparian zone | place: USA: East River...
CTGGCTGCGGATCAATGGCCCACTGTTCGACACCTCAACCGCGCTTGAGATTCTCGGCTTCACCACTGCAGACGCGCGCGAGGGACTTGCAGCTCATTTGGAGAAACGCAAGCCGGTATTTCCTCAGGATTGCCCACTATAGTGGACCAATGAAGAGTTCGCCCAGCCCAGCGACGAGACGCGCACCACACCAATTTCGCACCAGAAACGACCTCGCCAAGGCGCAACGAACACGCGCGATCTGCGATGAAAATGCTGCAAAATCAACGATCGCGTCCTTTACCTCCCGCTCATTACGGTCCTTTGGCGCTCCTAGAGATCGCCAGAACTGGATGCACGAGCCTAGTAAGCCGAACGGGGCGGGACTGAAGATGGGGTAGACATATCATCTGGGCTGAACGATCCTTGGAGTGAGGCTCTCATCAGCGTTTTGTCTGGTTGGCTTTCGAAGTCGGACGCCGGGCGCCACTGAACTATCGAGATAGATCACCGATCCGCCCGATCTTCCTGCAAATAGGCCAAGATTTCATGGAGTTTCATCACCGGTTTTCGTGCCGGCATTTCTCTTCCAGCCGATAGCGGTGGCCTCATCCACCCTTGGCGAACGGCATCGGGCAGAAGCGCGTCCGAAACCAGTGGGCTCCGGCCCGGCGCAGGTGGACCAAGCTCGGCCACGACGTGACCGCGGTCCGTGACCAGCACGGTTTCGCCTCCGGCCGCGAGCCGGACGTATTCGCTGAGCTTATTCCTAAGCAGTGTGATGCCGACCGACCTCATGTCGTAAAGGTAGCTACCGGTAGCTATTTTATCAATCGCTCACTGAAAACCGGTATCGCGCGAGCAGACCGGCCGGCGGCCAGTAACGCGCCATCTTCCTACATCGACAAGAGCAGTGGTGAATGCCGGCGGTGAAGAACCTACTCCGCCGCCGATGGTTGCTCCGCCCGTGAAATCGACCCCTGCCCCTCCCCGTTCTCGTCGATTAACAACCGCGGCATTTCCATCGCGCTTGAAACGTTCTTAGAGTTGGGATCATCACCGTTTTTGCCTTGTCGGCTTCCGAAGTCGAACGCCGGGTCCGCCGCCGTTCTCGTCGATGAACTCGACGCCGGCGGCTTCCAACGCCACTCGAAGCGCCGCCTCATTAGCGGAAGTGACTGGGATAGCCCCCTCCATCACTTCTACCCGGCGAATAGTGGCCACACCCACTTTCGAGGCTTTGGCTAAGTCGAGAGCACTCCACCTGACCAGTGCCCGCGCGGCTCGCAGCTGGGCACTAGAAATACCCATAAACCCTCTTGTATTTTTTATACGATATTATATAATTCATATATCCAACGGGAGAGGCCAAATGGAATTCGAGAGAGAACAAATAGCTGATTCACGCGACCGCCGCGCCTTTATTGGCGGCTCGGACGCCCGCATCATCATGGGGGACGATGAGGCCATGCTGGTTCGGCTCTGGCGCGAGAAGCGCGGCGAGGTCGAGCCGGAGGACCTCTCCGACAACCTAATCGTCCAGCTCGGGACGGTGACCGAGGACCTCAATCGGCGATGGTATGAGCGCAACACCGGCCACGCTATCAAGGACGTGCAGCGGCGGATTCAGCACCCTGTCCATAAATGGATGGCCGCGACTCTGGATGGCGTTGTCGATCCCGGTGGCGCGGTGTTCGAAGCCAAGTTCATGCTGCCCTGGACGTTCTCGGAAGAAGCTGCCGCCGAAAAACATATGGCGCAGCTGCAGCACAATATGTGGGTCTCCGATTCCCGTTCTGCGGTGCTTTCGATCATCACCGGCGGAGGGAAATGGGTCGAACTGACGATCCACGCTGATCCGCTGTACCAGCACTTGCTGCTCACCGCGGAGAAGAAGTTCTGGCGCTGCGTCGTCAGTGATGAAGAACCCCACGTGTTCGGGATCGAGCCACCGCGGCCAAGGCTGGAGGCGGTGCGGATCGTCGATATGAGCTCATCAAACAGCTGGGCTGAATTTGCAGCGACATTCCATCGGACGCGGCCGGCCCATCAGGAACACGAGGCGGCCAAGGCCGACCTCAAGAAGCTGATGCCAGAGGACGCCAAAGAGGCCTCTGGACATGGCCTGAGGGCCAAGCGCTCGAAGTCCGGAGCGATCAGCTTTGAGTTCTTGGAGATGCAGGCAGCCGATGCACCGCTCCAGTGAATCGCTTGGCGCCCTCGCCTCGGCGCTCGCCAAGGCCCAGGGTGAACTCACCAACCCGGAAAAATCGTTGATTGCAACCATCCGCTCGACGTTCCCCCGCGAGGGCGACCGGACGTTCCGCTATGCCTCAATCGCCAGCGGTCTTGAAATCGTGCGCAAGACCCTTGGCCAGCATGAGATCGCCACGGTGCAATCTACCGCGATCGATCAGACCACCGGTCAGATCCAGCTCACGACTCTTCTGGCGCATTCATCCGGGGAATGGATTTCCTCTGACTGGCCGGTCTGCGCGACCAGCGAGATCGCCACTCCTCACCGCATGGGAGCGGCCCTCAGCTACGCTCGGCGCTACGCGCTGTTCGCCCTGGTGGGAATCGCTGGCGAGGATGACCTGGATGCGCCCGATCTCCTGGTCGAACCATCTCCAGCGATCGACGTCCCTGCCCGCTCCGACCGCGACACTCAACCCAGCAGCCAAAGGCCGCCGAATGGGTCGATCCACACGCCGCGGCAACCCAGGCCTGTCCTAGCACCCGAGGCCTCAGCTGCTCTGCGCGACCAGCTGATCACCGAAATCAATGGCCTGAAAGACGGTGACGATCTTGCTTTATGGGCAAAGCGGAGCCTGCCTGCGAAGAACACACTCACGACAGACGACTCGGTTGCAGTGGAAAACGCCTATCGGAATGTCCTGGATGCTTTAAGTCGCGATGTTTTCGATGACCTTTCCGAGCCCGCGAGCGATTTGCTTCAATCCGCGCCCGCCAATCCCAAGGGCGGGGCCGCTATTGCTGCCATCAGCGCCTCGGCAAACGTCAATGACAAGAAGCCGCCTGCAGGTCAATTAGTTACGCCCTTGCCAAAACCTATCAAAGCACGGAACAAGGCCCACCTCATCTTCGTGGCAGCGCAGCCCTGCCTCATCTGTCAGCGCTCCCCATGTGATGCGCACCATCTCAAATTTGCCCAACCTAGAACTCTTGGGCAGAAGGTCAGCGACGAATTTACCGTACCACTCTGCCGTGAGCATCATCAGCAGCTGCATCAGCACGGCAACGAAGCGGCATGGTGGGCCAATTTAAAGATTGTCCCGTTGGAAACCGCAAAGGAGCTATGGAGCGTCACGCTTCGGCGGGAAGCTTGCCCATTGCCAACAGCCCAACAGGATCGCCGCAGGTAAACGGTTCGACAATTGAGCAGAATAATCAAGCATGAGAAATGTTCGTGCGGACGTAGCACAAAAGGAAGCGGTGAAGCGGCGCGAGTTCATCACCAGAGGCCACATTTCATTTTTACTTCCTGCTTTCAATTCAACTCCGCGGGGAATGAGAATTCCTTCGACTCTTGCCAGGAGGGACTCCGGCGCGCCAGACGCCACCGACTGCCTTTTGTTCGCGCTCACGGTAAAAGTCGCCGTCTGCCGGCCCCCCATACTCTTCCGGCAAACCCGAGAGCCGCCATATCTTGGATCTTTGAAGGGTCAACTCTGACTGGAATCGTGGCGCTAACACACCCAAACAAAACTTTGGCTCGGAACCTCGGATTGCATGGATTTCCTTCCCTTTGAATCGCTGGCCCAGCTAAATCACGATTGGCTTAATGATGGAAAACATAAACTCGTCGATGGCGCCATTTTCCGGTGAATAGCGAGCAAAACTGCTTAGGGCGCGTACCCACAAACCGAGCGTTCAGTTCGATCAGCTAATGAGGACGTGTGTATCATGCCGATCGATCCATGCCGCGGCCGACATAGATCAAAACCTGGGCAGCAAAGGTCCGGTCGTTCTCCTCAGCTACCCGCAAGATTTTCTTGAAAATCTTTGCGTCAAATCGAATTGAGATCTGATGCTGCCCCTCGGGGGTGATCGTCCCTTTGGCCTTTCGCGAGGGCTTTCGTGATGCTGGATAATCGTTCATTTTGGACCTCGCAGGAGGAGAAACGACGCAGAGTCATAAAGATCCGTGAACGCCTCTAAAACTTGGATTTCGAGGTTAGCCTAGCATCGCATGGAGAAGCGCCGGAGGCTGACGAAAGCGAGGACCGCATATCGCGAACCAAAGAATGCAAGCAACAGAAATGTTCGTGAGGACGTAGCACAAAGGAAGCGGTGAAGCGGCGCGGGTTCATCACCTGAGGCCGCATTTCATTTTACTTCCTGTTTTCAATTCACTTCGCGGGGAATGAGAATTCCTTCGATTCTTGCCAGGAGGGACTCCGGCGAGCCGGATGGAACCACGCCACCGACCGCCGCCCGTCAGGTTGGGCTAAAAATGCCCGTATTAAGGACCGAATCGGACCCTTGAGTCCCGACAACCTGCGTGACACCCTGTCCCGAACCTCTGGGGAACCAAATGACGATCCCGTGCCGCGTCCTGATGATCTATCCGAAGTTCATTCCGAGCTCGTTCTGGAACTATACGGAAGCCTGCCAACTCGTCGGTGCGAAGTATCCAGCGGCGCCACTCGGCCTGATCACGGTCGCCGCCATGCTGCCGAAGCATTGGGACATCCGTCTCGTCAACCGTAACACCGAGCCTTTGACGGACGCGGACCTCGACTGGGCCGATCTCGTGATGATCGGCGGCATGCTCAACCAGCAGCCTGATTTCATCTACCTGATCGGTCTCGCCCACCTGCACGGCAAGCCAGTGTGTGTCGGTGGGCCTGACGTCTCCTCCAGCCCGCATCTTTACGCAGACGCGGACTTCCAGGTGATCGGCGAGGCCGAGCACATCATGGTGGACTTCGTCGCCGCCTGGGAAAGGGGCGAGCGCAAGGGCGTGTTCACGGCCGAGAAATTCAAGATCGACGTGACGCTAAGCCCGATGCCGCGCTACGATCTGATCAAGTTCGATCACTATCTCTTCATCGGCGTGCAATATTCGCGTGGCTGCCCGTTCACGTGCGAGTTCTGCGATATTATCGAGCTGTATGGTCGCGTGCCGCGCACCAAGACCAACGATCAGATTCTCGCCGAACTGCAGGCGCTCTACGATCACGGTTATCGCGGGCATGTCGATTTCGTCGACGACAATTTCATCGGCAACAAGAAAAACCTCCGCACGTTGCTGCCGCGGCTCAAAACCTGGCTGGAAGAGCGCGACTATCCGTTCGAGTTCTCGACCGAAGCCTCGATCAATATCGCGGACGACAGCGAGTTGTTGCAGGCAATGAAGGACGCGAATTTCTTCGGGATCTTCGTCGGCATTGAGAGCCCAGACCCTGAGACGCTCGTGCAGATGAAAAAAAAGCAGAACACCAGGCGCAACATCGCCGAGTGCATCCATAAGATTTACGGCTACGGCATGTTCGTCACCGCCGGCTTCATCGTCGGGTTCGACACAGAGAAAGGGTCGATTGGACAGGCGATGATCGACTTCATCGAGGAGGCGAACATTCCAGTCTGCATGGTTGGACTACTCTATGCGCTGCCTGGCACGCAGCTGACGCGGCGGCTAGCCGAGGAAGGCCGCCTGCACAGCGGCCATGACCTCATGAAGGTCGAGCAAGCGGGCGACCAATGCACGCTCGGCTGCAATTTCGACACCAAGCGTCCGCTTCGTGACATCCTAGTGGACTACAAGACTGTGCTTGGGCAGGTGTTCAGCCCGACGGCATATGCCGGACGGCTGTCAAGACTCGCTGTCATGCTCGACCGCTCCGACCGCCGCCGCGAGCTGCCAGACGGCGACATGCGCAAGAGGCTTGGCGGCATTGACAGCGTAGACAGGATCATGCGGGCCCTGCCGGAGGTTCGCGAGCCGTTCTGGAAAACCTTCGTGCAGGTCGCCAAGACCAATCCAGGCGCGCTGCGCTACATCGTGATGTTGATGGCGCTGTACTTGCACCTCGGGCCTTTCTCGAAGCACGTGATCAGTGAGATTGACCGCCGCATTGCCGAGCTGGACAGTATGCATCCGGTGAAGGCCACGGGGTCGTCTGCTCGTGCTCGTTCGGTAAACGCCACGGACAATAATAGCCTGAGTAATGAGCAAGTTTGGGCCGTGAACTCATAAAGATGCAGTTGAATAGACGGCAAGGTCCGCTATGGCTCCGATAGCTGCCTGGCTGAGTCACCTGCGGGCGGAAGGATCAACTCCTTGGGGGTGTCGCGCTGACCCATGGGGAACGTTCCACCGCCCCATCGGGTGACTTAAGCGGTCTATCGACTGGCACAAAAGCCCAAAATGCAGTGGTTGGTCAGCTAGCGCCAAGAGAATGGCAACCGCTATCCCACTGTCTCATGTTCACTGCTTTCCCGGGGCTGCGGGTTTCGAAGTTGGTCACGCTGAAAGAGGCCGGTGATTGATCACCATCACCCGCTTTGGCGGATGATGACATTGTCTGAGCGTGAAGACAGGCGTCGGGTTCGTTCCCGGATATCGCTTCGCTCATCCGGGCTACGTGGAGCGGTTACCGCCAGCGGCGGTGCAGCCACAGCCACTGATCGGGATATTCGCGAATCCAGCCCTCGATCACCGACGTGACCGCCTGCATGGTTCCCTGAACGTCGATTTGCCCGGAGACATCGCGCACCGGCTCTACTTCCTCCGACAGCTCGGCGCGGAAGCGATGACCGGGTAGGCGAATGACGCGGACGCCATGTACGGGACATTCGATCTGCCGCAGCAGACGGGCCAGCGTCGGGTTGGCCTTAGTCTTGCGGCCGAAAAACGTCACCTCAACGCCATTGGTGAAGTATTGGTCGACCAGAATCCCGACGTGTTGGCCGTTCCGCAGGGCTTCGGCCATCCTGAGAGGGGCGTCGCGGCCGGCCGGGATCAATGTTCCCATTTTCACCGCGCGCAGCTCTTCGATGATCCGGTTGGCGGAAGCGCTATTGGGGCGGCGAAACAGCACCGCGCTATCCAACCCGTGCGCCACCGCGGCTACCGCAGGGAGCTCCCAATTGCCGAGGTGGCTGGCAAAGATCAGCGCCGGCTTGCCGTCGAGCCGCAGCTGCGCGAACAATTCGTGGCTGCGTGGCCCGATTTCGATCCGGCTATCCTCGGGGCGCGCGGGATCGTGCTGCCATATATGATCGAGCTGCGCGAATTCGGCGCCGACGCGACCGAGATTGTCCCAGACGCCTGCGAGAATGGCCTCGATCTCTGCAGGCGATTTCTCCGGAAATGCGGCGGTCAGATTGGCACGACCGATCTTTTGCTCCCGCATCATCGGCCCGATAGAGCGGGCGATCCGGCCGAACAGGTTGGCGGTCTTGATCGGATCGAAATAACGGGCGGTACGCAGAATTCCGATCGTCAACGCACCCGCCGCGGCTTGGCCCAGCGGCTTGGTCGCGTCGCGAAGTCCGGCCTTGGCGCGAAGCAGCAGACGTTGCATCAAAAACCAGCGACGATCTTGCCGAACACTTGTCGGCGTTCCCTGCGCTTCAGCGCGCATCGTTATACCATCGCTGCGCGATACGATCCAAGACGCCAATATTTTTTCCTCAGATTCTAAAAATGGATTGGAATAATTTCCGCCCTCGGGGTTCGCTGCGGCTCCGCTGGGTTGCGCTCAATGCCTGCCCTTTTGAATCATCGACGTATGGTCGGCGGACAAACTCCTTGGCGATGAGTGCTGGTATTAGAAGGGCGGCTTGCTGGGCGAACACGCTTCCCGGATTTGGAAACCCCAAGCGATCCTGATTTTCCCATGCGATCTCGCAGGTCTCGTTAGACCTTGTGATACGCACGAAACCATTTCGCGAATCGTCCGATGCCGTCTTCGATCGTGGTCGCGGGTCTAAATCCGATGTCGCGCGCCAGCTCTTCGATATCGGCATAGGTTGCCGGCACATCCCCGGGCTGCATCGGCAGCATCTCTTTGACGGCCGTGCGCCCGAACTCCCTCTCAAGCAATCCGACCACGTGCATGAGTTCTTCGGGACGGTTGTTGCCGATGTTGTAAATCTTCCATGGCGCGGCGCTGGTCGCGGGATCGGGCTCATCGCCTGACCATTTTGGATTGCCCTGCGGCGGACGATCCACAAGCCGCGCGACTGCCTCGCTTACGTCGTCAATGTAGGTAAAATCCCGGCGCATGTTGCCGTGATTGAACAACTTGATCGGCGTTCCGTCGAAGATGGCTTTCGCAAAGATAAACATCGCCATGTCCGGGCGATACCAGGGGCCATACACCGTAAAGAATCGAAGACCCGTGGCCGGAATGCGATACAAATGGCTATAGACGTGCGCCATCAACTCGTTGGCTTTTTTCGACGCCGCATAGAGACTGATCGGGTGGTCGACATTGTCTTGCACCGAAAACGGCAATTTGGTATTGGCGCCATAAACGGAGGATGAGGACGCAAACAGAAGATGCCTGCAATCGTTATGGCGGCACCCCTCCAGCACGTTGATGAAGCCCTCGATATTCGCGTCGATATAGGCGTGGGGGTTTTGCAGTGAATAGCGAACGCCTGCCTGCGCCGCGAGATGGATGACGGTGGGAAAGCCGTGCTGCGCGAAAAGCAACTTGGTTGCCGCGCGATCTGCCAAATCCAGTTTCACGAAGGTGAAGTTGGAGTGCCGTTTCAAGATGTCGAGGCGGGCTTCTTTCAGCTTGGGATCATAATAGTCGTTGACGCTATCGAGGCCGACGACCTCGCGACCGGCCGACAACAGATGTTGCGCAACATGAAACCCGATAAAGCCGGCGGCGCCGGTGACCAGAATGGCGTTGTTCGTCATCGTTTCTCCGGTTTAGCTCTCAGAGCCGTCACAACTCGATTCCGAGGGGCTTTGAGCCTCGATCGAGCATCTTTTTGACATCGAACACGAGACCCGAGCCCCCGGGCCAAGGCGAATCGGTACATCCCGCGCGCCACCATACGAAGGGGTCATGTGCGTGCCCTAATTCCCCGCCGTCTACTCGGACAGGCGGTTTCCGCGCAGAACGCTTGAATGGCCGCAGAAACCGTGAGTCCCAAGGATCTAGCCGGAACTAAGGCCCGGCCAGTTTCGTTGAAGCTGCATAGAGGAAAGAAGCATAGAGGAAAGAAGCATAGAGGAAAGAAGCCAATGTGGAGCAAACTTTCACTGCTGGCCGGTGCAGCTCTCGCGGTAATCTCGCTGAGCCCCGCCTCGGCCCAATATTATGGAAACAGCTATTATGGAAACGGCCCCGGTTGCGGACCACCCGGGGTGTATGGGTGTGGCATTCCATATCAAGGTCGCGACCATGGTCCTCCCGGGTACTACGGGTGGCGGGGCTACAGGCCCTATGCCGGCCCCGGCAACGGCCCGCCTGGATCAACCTACCGCTATTATCGAAGCAGAGGGTACTGGGATTGAAGCCATTCCTTGTTTAGGCATAATATGCCCCATTAAAACGAAACGGCGAGCGCGGGGGAAGGGATCTTTAGACGGGCTATGTTTCGGGCTGGAAATAAGCTCGCATTGTTAGGCGGAGGCCGGTACAACGCAGCCGTAATCCCAATTACCACAACCTTCCAGCACGACGAGCGCCTTGGCGCCCTTATGCCGCCAAGGCGGGCTGATAGCTCCTTTGCGCCTCCCGCCATGCCTGGAACATCAGCACGTCCCACAGGAGATACTGGTGGTTTCGCCTTCCCGAGAGGTGCTCCTGCCAAGCGAGCCTAATCGGCCCCGGGTCGAAGAAATCATCGGCCCTCAGCCTAGTTTCGCTTAACAGGTCTTCCGCCCAATCGCGCAGGGCTCCCCGCAGCCAGTTGTCGATCGGCACGCCAAAACCCATCTTCGGGCGCTCGACGAGTTTCTTCGAAACATGTTTGTAAAGCAGCTGCCTCAGGGGCCATTTGGTGTCGTTTTCGGCGCGCAGTATGGTCAGCGGCAGCGACATCGCAAATTCGACGACATGATGATCGAGCATGGGCACACGTGTCTCAAGGCTTACAGCCATCGCTGCCCGGTCCACCTTTACAAGGATATCGTCGGGAAGATAGCTCATCAGATCGACATACATCATGCGCTCGACGTTGCCAGGCAGATTTGGCAGTGTATCGAGTCCGGTTAACATCGTCGGCAGTTCGCGACCTCCCATCACGATCTCCGCGGGATTGGTCCAGTGCGAACAAAGATGGAGGTAAACGTCGTCGGCAGTCCGCAGTGATAACAACTTGGCTGCCTTGTGAACTCTATCGCCTACCCTTCCATGGCGGCGATGTTCCGGCATCAGCGGCATTAACGGACCGGCCAGCCAGTCATAGAATGCCGGAGAGGGAAGCGTTGCGAGGCCCGCCGTGGCGCGGCGCAGCGAGCGTGGAACACGCGCCAGCTTTTTCCAGAATTCCTCGGCAAATGCATAGCGCGTGTAACCGGAAAACAGCTCATCGCCACCGTCGCCCGACAATGAGACGGTGACGCTGCTGCGCGCTAGCTTGGAGACCAGATAGGTGGGAATTTGCGAAGGATCAGAGAACGGTTCGCAATAGATTTCCGGCAGGCTGGGAATGACATCCATCGCTTCCCGCTCGGTGAGGTATAGCTCCGTATGGTCGGTGCCCAGGTGCCGCGCAACCGCCTTGGCCTGCTCGGCTTCATTGTAGTCAGTCTGGTGAAAGCCGATGGTGAACGTTCGGACCGGTTGGCTGCTTACCGACTGCATGATCGCGACAACCGCGGAGGAATCGATGCCGCCTGAAAGGAACGCGCCCAGCGGCACGTCCGCCATCATTTGTCCCTTGATCGATTGCTTCAGCAGGGACTCGAGCATCGTAACCGCTTCCTCACGACTACCCTCGAAAGGATGAGCGCGACCCGTCTCCGCTGCATCCCGCGCGCTCCAGTAAGCTTCAATGCGCGGCTCGCGGTCTCCGCGGGCAAGTATCAGGAAGTGACCGGGGCGCAGTTTGTGAAACCCCTTGTAGATCGAATACGGCGCCGGCACATAGCTGTGGCGCATCAACAACGCAACAGCATTCCGGTCGACCTCGGGATTCCATGCGGGATGCCCACGAAAGGCCTTGAGTTCGGAGGCAAAGGCAAAACTTCCGCCGATTCGGCCGTAATAGAGCGGCTTTTCGCCGAGCCGGTCCCGGGCAAGAATCAATGTGCGATCGCGGCGATCCCAAAGGGCCAGGGCGAACATGCCCACGCTGAGCTCCAGTGCGTGCTTCAGGCCCCAGCGCGTAATGGCTTCCAGAAGCACCTCGGTATCGGAATGACCACGCCACGGATGTGCGGCTTCAGCATCGAGCTTACGGCGAATTTGGTCGTAGTTGTAGACTTCGCCGTTGAACACCAAAACGTAGCGCTTGCACGACGAGAGCATCGGCTGATGTCCGGCAGGAGACAAATCGACAATGGACAATCGCCGCTGCGCCAGCGCAACGCCGGCCTCCGCGTCCGCCCAAACTCCGTCATCGTCGGGCCCGCGATGTCTGATGAGGTCAGCCATTCGCCGCGCCACGGCAGCATCCTGCCCTGCGGACCCGGCGCTGCCGAGAAAGCCAACGATTCCACACATGTAGGCTCTATCTTTCGCTCGATTGAGTAGGCCCAACTACTAACGACCGCCACTCGCCAAATCAAGAAGGCGCCGGGCGCGATAACCTTAAAATCGGGCGGAGGCGCATCGATAGCGACGTAAGAAGCACTGCTACACCGCCTGTCCTGGACGCTGTCTTGGTCTTTCATCAAGCAATTCGTATTCGCTCTTTGGGGAAGGCCGCAAGCGTGGGGAAGTAATCGACACGCGCACCCACGCGATCCGCCGGGGTAGTTCGCAGTCCGAGCGAGGCAATTAGGTAGCCAATTTTTTGCTGCTCTTGGAAGCAACCGAATCAATCAGATCTAGCCACTTCGCGTACACCGAAGCCGCAGAGAATCGTTCACCGATTTTGGAAGCCTCCGCGCCCAGGCGGCTGCGCAGCGCGGGGTCAGCGGCCAAGCGCTGGAGGGCCTCGCTCAATGCGGCGACATCTTGCGGCGCGACCAGCAAACCATCACGGTCATTCTCGATCAAATCGCGAGGACCGCTCGGACAGTCAAAGCTTATGCAGGCGCGGTGCATTTGCATCGCCTCCATTAATGCATTCGGGAACCCCTCGTATCGGGAAGACATCACGAAGATATCGGCCCGTCTCAGCCATTGACCTACTTCGACAAACCCAGGAAACCCCACCACGTCCGCGATGCCAAGTGCGGTTGCTTGCTGCTGCAAAGCGGGCCGCTCAGGACCTTCTCCAAGAACTATCAAACGCCATCCCGCTCGCACGAGACCGGAGCGACAAAAAGCGTCGAGAAGGAGATCGAAACCTTTTTGCTCATTCAGACGTCCGATCGCCAGAACGAATGGGCGAGCCATGGAATCGGCGGCCTCGTCGGTGCGATATCCAAGATCCTCCAGATGACGCACCGCGTTCGGAATTACTACAGGACGCTTCACCCACATATGACGCCTTATCCACTCGGCGCCCTCCGTGGTCTGAACCGTGACCGCATTCGCCAATGGATAAATAAAATGCCGTGCAAAAAGCCACACACGCTCGATGGGATTGTATCCGGGATGAATTCGCTCCGAAACGATCGCTGGAATTCCCGTTCCGAACAGGGAAACGAGGGTCAACATGTTGACCCGATCGATGAAACTGAGAACGACATCCGGCTTAGAAGAAACAAGCTTACGGCGCACGGCTACGGCCCTTTCCAACGAATACCAGATCGTCTGGAACAGAGAACGGGACACACGACGGATTTCCAGCCGCTCGCGCCGAACGCCATCCGGCGCTTTGTACGCATCCGGATCATCTCCGGTTAGTGTAAGAAGTGTCACTTCTCGACCGCTGTCGCGAAGATGGCGGCACAAGTCGATCACCACGCGCTCGGCTCCGCCGCCGTATAGCGCAGCGCTAACGACCGTCACTCGACTAGGTTTCACCACGTTTGCCTTCACGAAAGTTCCTTCACCCTTAGAGACATTCAAGACACGGGCTCCCATTTTAAGGCTGCCAATTGCCATTAATGGATGGGTTGCGCGTGTAGAGCAGTTGAGCCCAATCGTCGGCCGCTCGACAAAAGCCTCACTTCGGAGCCACAAGCTCATCGTAAATCGCGACCGTTGCCTCGGTCACGCGATCCATCGAAAAATCCCCGGCAATCAGTGCTCGCGCCGACGCACCGTATTGTTGACGCAAGCCGGGCTGCTCGATTGCTTGCTGCAGGGCATTTGCCAGAGCCCTAGCGTCTTGCTTCGGGACGAGCCAACCTGTCACTCCATGTTGCACGATTTCCCGGCAACCGGGAATGTCGGTTGTAACGATCGCGCAGCCACTCGCGGCCGCCTCAAGCAGGGATTTCGGCAATCCCTCGCCATAGTAAGTCGGCAGGCATACGATCTGCGCCTGGGAAAATATGCCGGGCATGTCATCTTGCCAGCCCCAATACTCGACGACACCCTCGCCCACCCAGGCGTCGATTTCGCGCTGACTGACGCTGCTTGGATTCGCCAGATCGGGCTTCCCGACCAGGGAAAAACGCGCCTTGACGCCCCGTCCACGCAACAGTCTTGCCGCGTCGACAAATTCGCCGACGCCCTTTTCCCGCAACAGCCGGGCGGGCAGTATGACGAGGGGCATTTCGCTTGCCACAGTGACCTGGCGATAGGCGCTGGGATCGACACCCGCGCCGCGGATGAGACTGACGGAACCGGCGTCTGCCAATCCGTCGGCGACGATAATATCCCGGTCGTCCCTGTTCTGGACGATCAGGCGGGAATTCCTTCCGCCCAAGGCAAGTTTGAGCGCGGGCCTTACGATCCAGCGCAACATTTTCGCGCGCAGGCTGGTCGATGAAAACACGTAGCCAAGTCCGCCAAGCGCGTTGACGACGCCTTTGACTCCCGCGATGCGCGCCGCAACCGAGCCATAGATCACGGGTTTGAGCGCAACGTGATGGACAATATCGGGTACCTCTCGACGATAGAGCCGAACAAGCTGCATCAGCGTACGAAACTCCTCTAATGGATTAAGCCCGCTTCGGTTGAAAGCCACCGGGCACAGCGTGAAACCCGCATCCGTGATGCGCTTGCCATGCCGGTCGACGCGCGTTGCCACCACCACGTCATACCCGGCCCGGCTTGCGGCGACGGCGAGTTCGAACCGGTGTGAAACGAAATACCAGTCTTCCGTGACGAGGAAAATCAGCTTTCGGCTCCGTGCGACATCGGCGGTGTTCGCGGGGCATGATCCGACGTTTGAGGTTGAACTCACGGAAGGCCCATCTCATGGCGGTCGGGGAGTTCAGCCCTTACGAAATGAAAGTTAGGCTGACCCTGTAGCCGCGACAAACGAGCCAGCTTGAGATTGCAATTGTTGAGATTGTGGATGCCTACAACGTCATCCCCGCGCGAAAGCAAAGCTCTTGCGGTTTGCGAGCCAATGAAACCTGCGGCGCCGGTAACGAGAACTTTCATGCAACCTGTCCCTGAAGGGAGCCCGCCGACCCAGCGATGCTCTCATTTTAAACCGAGCGTCGCTGCCTCGATCGGCACCACCTGCTCGAGATGATCCGTCCGCAACCAGCATCGCTTGCAAGCGGCCGACACAAGCTGACTGATCTGAAGTTGGCGCAGCGCGAGAAGTCAATTGTTTGCGATCCTGATATCATTGACGATCATCACGGCCATCGAAATGCGCGCCAAATACCGACGAACTGCCGTCGGCAGCGCCAAGATCGGACAAGCGGATGCCGCCTATCCCTAAAAGTTCGATCACCTATTTGCAAGAGCCGACGCCTCAATCGGTTGTCTGAGAGCCGATTCAGCAGGCCGACGGCACCCTCTTATTCAAAGCGAATTGCATGCGGTTTCTGTATAGACCCCATGGATTGACGCCTGGCTTATAGCTCTGTTACCGCTCCTATTTCGTCGGGTATTTTGCTCAGTGCCAGCGCGGATCGCCAGCCGCAACCTTGTCGAGGACAGGTAATGCTTCGATCTACCCGCACGGTTGTGCTGCTTGGCATCGTGGTCCAGATCGCCGCCTTTGTGCGGACTGCCATCATCGCGGCGGCCCTTGGCGCGTCACCGGAGGTCGATGCCTATAATCTTGGCCTGATTGCCCCCAGCTTCATATCGACGGTGATCGGGTCATGGCTCCAGATGAGCTTCATCGGACGCTACACCTCGCTCGTCACGACCGGAGAAGGCGACCAGGCAACCGCCTATCGCAGCCGCATGCTGGTACTGGTGCTTTGCATCGCTCTGGCGTTTGCAACCCTCTGCTTCCTGCTGCCGGAGCGCATTATGGCTCTCTTCATGCCGGCTGACAAAACCGCGATGATCGCGTCGGCGGCCGCAGCGTTGAAACTGTCAGGTTTGATCCTGGTTCCCATCATTCTCGGCGATTTTATCGCTCTTATCCTCAACAGCCATGGACGTTTCTTCGCTGCCGCGCTGGCGCCGTTGATCAACGCCATGGTCTCGGTGCTTGGTTTATTGCTCTGGCCAACCGTGAATCTCTCGGCGCTGGTCTGGACGCTGCTGCTGGGCAGCCTCGCGCAAGGCTTCGTGGTGATAGCAGCGCTGCTGAGGATGCACCTGAGTTTTTCCGTTGGGACGAGCACGACGAAAGGAGAGGTTCGCACGACGCTGATGCTTGCGTTGCCTCTATTGCCGGCAATGTTGCTGAGCAATTCCGCTGCCGCGATTATTCAGTTTCGCGCTGCAGGGCTCGGTGAAGGTATGGTTGCAATCTATGGCTACGCTTCCCGCCTGCACGGCGCCTTGGCGCAAGTCCTGGTAATCGGCCTGAGTACTGTCTTACTGCCCCATTTCGCTGCCCTGTGGTCCCGTGGCGAAAAAGCAGAAATCACTATTTTGTTTAGGCGGCTGGCGCGCTGGACAATCTTGATGGTCGCCTATCTTACTCTCGGCATTTATCTGATGGGCGAGAGCGCAACAAGAATCCTGTTCGAACGAGGCGCCTTCGACGCGCAACACACCCAACAAGTGAGCTGGCTTTGGACATTGCTAAGCCTGTCGCTTTTTCCGCAGGCCTTTGGCACGTTCATTTCCAAATTCTGCCAGGCCGTGCGAGACGCCGGCAGCGTGCTTATCAGCGGTATTATTCTATTTGCTGCGACCTGGATCGTAGCTTGGTTCGGCGCGTCGGCCGGAAGTCTAAGCATTGTCACCTGCTCTGTAGCGGCAAGCGTTTTGGCAACTGTCTGCTTCTGGCTGTTTTGGCTCGGTAGACGGGTAGAGGTCGTACCGATTCTGAAAGATATCGGAATTGCTCTATTTCGGATGGGATTGATTCTGGTTCCGGCAGTTGCTGTCGAGCGCTGGACTAGTCTGCACACCAATGGCCTTTCCGTTACGCTCGGCCTGCTCGCTCGCGGCTCATTATATACCCTGGTAGCCTCGTCGCTATTGATCGCAACCCGGTCTCATCTTTGGTTCCTTGACAGACACCCTGGCGAGGCAAAGCCGTGACTATGCTACTGCGGGCGGAGCAGGCGGTACCGCCGGCATAGAAAACCTATCGAATGCTGCTGGAAGGACCGGCGAGCACGTCCGCGCCATTCGCATCGAGTGGATTTGGCGGATCATCCTGCTACGGTGACGGCATTCTAACCGACCATTGCCGCGTATCGAGACCTTTCGCCTGGCGTTGCAACTGTTTGCCGGTTCGCCGTTCGCAAGCGACCCAACTGCGACCAGAACCCTATTTCAGCTAGCCCTGCTTCGCCAAAAGCGCAAGGCTGGTAGCGTTGCCGCCGCCCTTTGTTTGCCACGGCAGAATCCCGAGCGGGACGAACACGATTTCTCTTGTTTCGCCATTGATGCGGACCGCAGCCGTTGAGGGTCCACTGATCGCACCGCCATCCGGTGTCAGCGGTTTGCCGCCCGGATAGAAATCATGAAGCAGGATCAATCCAGCCAAGTTGAGAATGCTCAGCGCGGCGGAAATTTCACGGTAGACCGCAAGCGGGGAATGGTCGCCATCAAGAAAGATCAGATCGTAGCGCTCTGGTGCCCGCAGCATTTCCGCAGCCGGCTTGGTGACGAAAGTCGTGATTCCTTCAAGCCCAAGATCCGAAATATACCGCGCCGGGGACGCCGGCATTCCCAGAGAATGCCATGCCGCGTTCGGACCGTTGACATCGGCTATGTCCGCCGTCGTCAGTTGGCCGCCGTCGACAAACCGACGTAACGCGCTGGCGGTATACACCGTCGATGCCCCGACATGCGTCCCGATTTCGAGAACTCGCTTCGGGCGGAAGTGGGCAATCAGGTAATACAGCGCGCGGCGATCGCCGGGATTGACGCCGCCAAATATTTCGCCGGCTCCGTAGGTGCTGGCGATGTTGGCATTGTCCTCTGCAAAGGCGGCGCCGATCGCTGCATCATTCATGGCGGCAGCAAGATCGATCCGGGAATGAGGGCAAAGGTTGGTTCCGTCGAACGGCAACTTGGGTTGCCTGCGGAACGTACGCCGGTCAATGTAATCTCGCGCCGGCTGCTTGAGCGCGGTTGGGATCAGCTTTTTGATAGCCGCAGCTACGGTCATGGCTTGGCCTCATAAGGGCGTTTGAACAAGAGTGCCTGATTCATCGGATGCACCGAGTCTAAAAAGATCGAGCAAACCGATCAGCGACCGCAATACGAAGAGATTTTCTTAAGTTCTCGCATCACCGCAACCTAGCTCGCAACCTGACTGCCGGCAACCGCGCCCTGGTGGCAGCGGATTCCCGTTATCAAGCTACGCCCGGCGAGTCCACTACCACACTCGCCTAAATGCCTTCAGGTTTCTGACAGAGGCCTCCCTTCGGGCAAGCATCTCGGGCAGCGACGGAAAAGTTTTTCCAATCGCCTCGATAAGCCTGCCCTTCCAATTGAGCGTCGGCGGGACCGCGCCTGACCATTTTTCAAGATAGTCGCTCTGCAAAACCGGCTCAGCGAACGGTTCCACATTGCGGCGTTTGACGGCGAGGCTCATCAGGATGACAGGGTCTTTGCTGGTCAACGAAACACGCCCTCGATACTTCGCTGGGTCAATTACGTCGTAAACAGGCTGATCCGTCGTCTTTTCGACTGACAGGCTGCGGGCGATGGCGACGCGCACAAACTGGATTGCAAATCCATTCTGTTCGGAGAAAACCCGGTACAACAACTCCGGGCTGAACTGATAAAAGCCATGGCCAGCGAGACCGTTGCACGGGTTTTGCGTATAGACCGCTCCGCCGAGGCGAACCAGACGCATTAGGTTTCCGACCGCAACCGGGTAATTGAAGACGTGTTCAAGAGTTCCCCCGTCGACCGCAAGATCGAATTGTCCGATCAGATTTGGGCGCAACCCCGCGCCAATGTCCTGAACGACACTCGCGCCCTCGTAAGGTGAAAAATCAATGCTGGTAACGCTCTCAAACTTCATCGCCACTCGAAACATATCGTCTGCAAACTCAGCCCAGCGATAACGGTCAAGCCACGTGATCGTCTGGGGATCGCGCGCAAACTTTTGCCGCAGGACCGAAATATCCTTTGGGTGAAGATGGAGGGTGAGGCGGCCAAGAGTGACGACTTTGCCGCCTGACCCGCTGCCGCGCCATTCCATCAAGCATCTGACATCGTTGTAAGTTAGTCCCAAAGCGCACCTTTCGCGCCGGACCCTACTCGGCAACCTGATCGCGAACAAGCCTTGCGAAGATCAAACTGAACCGTCAAGCCTGAGTAGACTCTTGCGCGCTGGCTTACGGCACCGGACGCAACGGCGCACTGTCGATCCCGACCGGCGCTTCGGGGATCGCCAGGTCCGGCACGGCTGTGGTCCATTCTTGAAACATCCCGGCGCGTGCGGATTGGGCTCGCGACCATCCCGCTTTTGGAAAGATCATGATCGGCCGAATGTTCGGTGACAGCGGTGTTTCTATCCCTACCGGATTTGACCAGCTCAGGGTCGGCCGAGCAAAGCCAACGCAATCAACGCTCCGCGTGAATCCGATCTCTCTTGGACCCTAATCGCGAAGCTAGTCAATGCCGGCTAGTGCGACCGCACTCACCGTGATATCGATATTTTCGACCGCACGGTGTCCTAGCAGCAGTTCAATTGGCGTCAATGCGTAAGCCCGGAAAAATAGTGATTGTGAGCGAACATTATGCTCCTGATCCCAGCACGACTGCTACTTATCTGACGGCGATAGCAAACCTACTGACGGCTGACTATGAGGTTCTTGTAGTCTCCGGAACCACCCATTCCGCCTCGCCGGCCATTTCGCAAACTGGTCAACCCCGCGTTGTCGAAGTCCGTACCTGGAGGCCGGAAAAAGATGCCCTTGTGCGAAGGTCGATGGCTATGGCGCTGGTTTCAGTCAAAATGTTCTTTGCAACTCTCAAACACGTCACCAAAAATGATGTTGTACTCAGTGTGACAACGCCATTCGCAGTTCCATATTTGGTTACGTTGGCGGCGAAGTTGCGCGGAGCCTCAGCCGCACTCCTAATTTACGATCTGTACCCCGAAGCCTTGATAATGGCAGGATTGGTGCTGCCTGGTTCGTTGGTGGCCAAAACAATACGTCTCGCCAATCGCATTCTGTTCGGATCACTCGATGCCATCATCACTATTGGGCGCGACGTCGAAGCACTTCTCCTTACCTACAAGAGCGTTGACAGCCGGAAAATTAGGTTTGTTCCGAACTGGGCGCTACTACCGATCGGATATCGCGAAATCGCTAACGGCAATTTCTTCCGGCATCCATTCGCCGACAAGCTAGTCGTTGGACTATCTGGCAACCTAGGGTTCACCCACAGTGCCAGCACGGTGTATGAGGCCGCACGATTATTAAAGGACAACAGAAATATCCACTTTTTGCTTTCCGGATGGGGCAGCGGATGGAAGCAATTGTCGGAGCTTTACGCAAAGGCTCCGCTCGAAAACGTTACGCTAATCGACCGAGTCCCGGAGTCCGAACTTGACGAGTTTCTGTCCGCAGCCGACGTCTGGATCATCCCCTATCGCCGCAATGTGGCAGGCGTCTCAGTTCCTAGTCGAATCTACAATCTAATTGCAGTGGGAAGACCTATCATCGTCGCCGCCGAAACTTATTCAGAGGCAGCATTGATGTTGAAAGAAGAAGATATTGGTTGGGTCGTAAGACCGGAAGATCCGCTCGATCTCGCAGAGGCCATTCGATCGGCCGCATCCAATCGTGAGGAGACGCTTGCAAAAGGTCGCCGGGCGACTCTCGCTGCACAACGCTATACGTACGATCGGGCGATCGCTTCGTATCGACAGATCATGAGCGACGTTATGCACAATCGCCCGGTTAACCGATCATGACCCAGATTGCCTCGTCACTGGTGCCAACGGATTTGTGCCACGTCGCATGGTATCGGCTTTGTTTCGGGCCGGTTGGCTTGTCAATTGAGCCCAAAGGAGCGGTCCATGACATGATGCGCTTCGAATGCCGTAGGACAAAAACCGCTGCCGAACAAATCCTCCTCGATCGTAGCCAGCAGTGCCAGACAGTTGGCGCGAGCTTTACAATTCCGGTGGCCGGCGCACAAAGGCCTTCATCATCGCCCCGAGGCCTGCTTTGGCCTCAATCTGCGGCCGCCACCCTGTATTCTCTAATTTTGCCGAACTCACCACCAATTCGCGACCGATGCGCTCCCACAGTTCCCCCCTCCCCGCGGCTGTGATCAACACCTTGATCACCGATGGCGAAACCGAAATCAACCGCGGTGAGCGTCCCATTGCCTCGCGCATCACAGTAAACATGTCGGCGATCGTAATCGGCTCGCGATCAGCAACGACAAAGGTCTGGTTGAGGGTACCTGGACTAACGAAACAATGCGCGATCGCCAGCGCTAGGTTTTCGACCGCAAGCAGCGAACGCCGGTTGCCAAGGGCCCCGAAGGGTAGCGGCCAAGGCGACGCAGCGACCCGCATTAATAGCCGAATATTTGCCGAGGCAGTCGGGCCGTAAACAATGACGGGTCGCAAAATTGTGAAAGGCGCGCCAAGCTGCGCGATTTCCAATTCAGCCGCGAGCTTTGAGCGACCATAGGCCGTCATTGGCCGCGGCTCACTCGCCTCTGTTAGTACATTGTCGGCGGCGGACCCCGTTTGAGCAGCGATTGACGACAGAAAAATTAACCGCTTTACGGAATGACGCAGGCAGGCTTTCGCCAGGATGACGGCCGCTCCCCGATTGACTAGGTCGTAGTCAACGCTCTCGGGGAGCGGGTAGTGGGCGATTCCGGCGAGATGTACGACTATGTCTATACCAGCTAAGAGGACATCCCAATCGATCTCCCTCATCACTGTTAAATCAGGATGAACAACGCTCTCGATGCGTTCCCCGGCAACCGCGCCGCTCGGGTTCCGCGAAGCAGCCCTCACGTGATGCCCAGTTGCTGCCAGGAAAGGAACGAGTACCGCCCCAACAAAGCCCGAGGCACCAGTAACTAGGATATTAAAGGACATGTCGGCACGTGACCAAATTTTACTTTGCCGCACAAACTAGTGGACGTTGCGAGGAATTAATTTGGTCCCTTCCAATTAGCGAAGCAAGGCCAATAAGAACCGGCTGGCGGGGGAAAGAACATGGTCTTGACAAGTTCATTCATAATCCGACAAAGACCCGGAGCATGCGTTCTACTGCTACAAATATAGGTGGCTTCGTTGCGGGCGAACAGGTCGAGCCCGTTACAAAGAACTCAAACGGCAACATGACCCAGACGATCATCGTTACGCCCGCAAAAACCAACTCCTCGCCTTGCCGTCAGAAACACCAGGCCGGCCGCCTTGCGCCTCAACAGCTTTTGGAACCACGCGGGCGCAAATCGAAACGTAACCTTGCGGCTGATAAGCTATTCAGATTCGATGTAGCGCGGCTTGGCAGGGGGCGCTCAAAGGTTTCTTCGATTTGTTTGAGGGGCCGGTAGTAGCACCATGTATCCAGCCAGCGACAGAAATTCCAAGATCACTGCGTTGGTGTCAGGTTTTTCTTGAAATAACAAAGCCATAAAGATCGCAGAGCTTGTGAAACAGAAGTCAGTGTTCCGGATGAAATATATGGAAGTGACCGATGTTGAAGGTCAATCTAACAGATATTGCGGGCTACTTTGGAGGATTGGGCTTGACGAGGTTTAGATTGCGCCGTGAGGGGGGAAGCTCACGCTTCGACTGCCTTTGGTCACGCATATGCATCCCCTTACTTATCGTTTTGAACCTAGTTATTGGTAACTTTCTCTGGTTTACGCCCCGCCTCACAAGTTCGATTGCGAGTTCCGCGATAACTTCAGAATTAGGCGCAGCCTACATTGCTGCCGTGCCTTTCGAAAAAAGCTTACCATACGTGCCCATAACCGACACGAATCAAGCACCGCACGAATCCGGCCTCGTGCTGTTCGAGAACGGCCGTGCACTTGGTCCACCGCATGCCCCACATTCTCAAATCAGAGAACGCGGCTCCGGCCAATATTCTCATTTTAACGATTCAATCATCTTCTCATCATCGGATGGGAGCGATCCGCGTATCAATGGTCGTATCTATTCAATCGAAGCGCCAACCACTGTAAAACCTAAGTTGCGGATGCTTCTCTTGACCGTTCTCGCGTTGGCAAACACTGGATTTTTCGTATTTTTCCGATCAGAGGTCTCGGCCTTTTTTCGATCCCGGTCAATGACGCTGCGCCGAATCCTTGCACTCTCGACGGTTGTAGGTGCCGGTCTATCTGCGCTGGGTGTATTCGGAACATTGGTCGTTGCAAAAAGTGGGATGCCGAAAGATGCGGCATTGACCATCCAAGCCCTGCAACACGCCTGCCTTGGTTGTCTCTTATCTTTTGGAATCTGGGCGGCCGGCGCGGGGGTCTTGCGGTGGATACTACGCGATCCTCGCACCCCTCTGGCACAGGTTCTCATACCTGCCTTCCCAATCGGTCTTCTAGTGCTTGCTGCTCTGACAACAATCTCACTTCTATTTCCAAAAGGTCGGGAAATTTCGTTCGCCCTATGGGTCGTCTGTCTACTTCCTCTTCTCCGGTGGCGCCCGCCGCGGCAGGAGCTCGCTGCTGGCATGAAGGCGGCCCTTAGTATAATCCCCCTGGCAATTGCCTTTGGAATTTGGTTGGCTCTGCTGTGGCATGGACCAACAGAAACCCTATCGGGATCGCCGTCCGGGGATCTTACTTTCTATGCGGGAAGCATCTGGTCGCTTGCCCATCAACCTTATCCGTACATTGACCTCGGCTACGCGAACGGCGGTACCCGAGGCTATTTCAACAACCTTTTCCCCGCGCTCGGGGCAGCGCTGTTGTATCTTCCTGACTTCGATCCATTTCTTTTTTTGCTAGCGAGCGGCGGGACGTCATATATTCTTTTGAGCGCCCTCATGCTGCATTTTTATGTCGCTGATCGTGCTCCCAGATCGCCCGGCATCTTTGAAGTACTCGTTTTGATTCTTTCCGTCCTTGTCGCAGCTCGTTATCCCTACTGGGTCGTCGAGAGCATTCCAGTTATTTTTGTGCCCGCCCTAACAATCGCAGTTTGGTGGATGGCGGAGCGAGGGCAGAACGATTTCAAGTGGAGCATCGCCGCGACGTTTGCGGGCTTGACCGGCTCGATCTTGTCGAAAGTAGCAACAGCCGCGGTGCTGGTTCCGCTCGGAGCAGCAGGTATTTGGAAACATTTTTGGATACTCCCTTACTCGGTTCGGGCAATTGCTTTGGGCCTTGGCTGCATAGTTGGCGTCTATTCTGTCGCGATGCTGTATCACTATGTGCCGCTCTTTATTGGTGCAACTGACGTCAGCATCGGCCCTGAAAGTCTTCGCACCCCGGCATGGTATTTTGTGTGGCGCGACGTAGCAGCGCTCGGATTTGTGTTGCTGGCGTGGTTAATCGCCGATCCTCCCGTTGCACTTGCCCTAACCTTTGGACTTTCAACGTTCCTTCTCTTCTCTTTTTTGTTTCAAATCAATTTTGTCACCGTGGCCCTTCTTCTAGGCCTCATGATGTTTACAGGTTCCGAGCGCTTTGTTCTGACTCGATCGCTCGCTTTGACGGCCTTTGCAGCGTCTTTGCCAGCGGTGATATTGTCAGACCCCGCGGGCACTTCTACTGGTATCGTTTGGGTCATTTGTCTTGGAGGGGCAGGACTTGCGGCAATATTCAGCGCTATACATGTCAGAGGTGCCAGCTTGCTGACCTTCCGAACGTCGGCGGCGATCGCAATAACAACAATTACAGTCGGAGGTCTTGGGCTTGTCGGGGTTGCTCGTGGCTTCATTATCGCAGATTCAGGTTGGCATTTTCGAGGACCGGAACTAACTCCTGAGTTGAGGGATGTTTGGTCGGCAGTCGAACAGCTCACCCCGCCCGATGCTTTGATTTTCACTGACCAGGTTGATGAAACAATCAATGTTCTCGGCGGCTGGAACACGTACGCCTTTAGGGGTCAGCGCCAAATTTATCTATCATCATACTACACTGTGTTTGAGTTGCGGAACGATAAGACGAAGTTACGCAGGCTTCTATCCATGAATGAATCTGTGCTAAGTGGAGCATTAAAGCCAATTGACGTTTCAACTAATACTCCCCACGAGCAGGCATTCGCGGTGGTCTCAGCGTCACGGGTCGTGCCGCTCTCCTGGCAAAAGATTTATACCAACAAGAACTACGCGATTTTCAAAATTACCTCTTGAGTGGTTCGTCGGGGTGTATTCGTTGGTTTCGGGATGTTTTCATGCCCCCGGTGCCGCCCCACGCGGCGGGCATCGATATTGGTTGCGACAGCGCCTTCTCGAGCGCAGTTCAAAACGGAAATCGGCCTGTTCATCGGCATCTCATTCCGGCATAAATTAAACGGTCAGTTGGACGCAAGGGGTCTTCGCTTTCTGGCGAACCGATAGAACAACATGCGGGTTAGACATAACACCCAGACCCTTGCGGGATGGTCATCGATCGCGGTTACGGTGGCGGTCCTCGCGAAGACCTTTGTGCCGTTCTATTTGATTGGCTCGACGGTGATCTTTTCGGCGTCTGTCTCGGCCGGACTTGTTCTGATCGCCTTGAGTTGGCGCCCGGTTTTCGAAACCGCCGGCCGGGTCCCGGACGCCCTCATCGTAGCCGTGCTGTTCTACGCGGTCGTGGTCGTCAACTTCCTTGCGTATTCCCGGGGCGCAGTGCCGACAACGCACCTATGGGGCATCCTGATTATCCACGGAATCATGCTGATTTTCGGCTTTTCTGCTGCTCGGGCGCTGAAGACGGTCTTATTTGCGCTTCTGGCCGCGGCGACGATCTATGCGGCTTTGCTTGTTCAACATGCACTGCGGTCCGGCGGCGTCATGAAGGGCGGAAGTATCGATGACATCTTCGGAATCGGCGTACCGGCGATCTATATCACCTTCCATCAGAATATCGGCTTCGTGCTCGGCCTCGGCACGCTCGCCGCATTTGGATTGGCATCCAATCGCACCGCGAAGATGCTGGCCGTCAGCGCAGTTCCGGTCGTGCTGCTGTTCCTGTTTCACATTGCCGCACGAACAGCGTTGGTCGCGCTTGCGAGCAGTCTTGTCTTCCTAGGTTTCATAATGCTCTGGACGCATTCGAGGAAAGCGGCAGGGCTGACCGCCGCGGCTGCCATCCTGGCTGCGGCGACCGCAATATGGGTATTTTCTCAGCACGCTCTAAATCAAATCGAAGTGGACGCAAGCTCCCCTGACGCGGTCTCTCGGACCATCCGAGAGCTCCAGGATCCCGATCCCAGATTCCGTTTGCCGATATGGAAACAGACTTGGCACCATATCGTGAGCGAGCCGGATCGATTGGCATTTGGGCGGGGCATCGGCATGTATCCGGTGGACGCGGGTTTCGGCCCTCCGGATTGGTTGATTCACTCTACCGAAGGATCCAAGCATTATCCCCACAACGTGCATCTGGAGATACTCTACGAAACCGGAATCGTTGGGCTACTGCTGTTTAGCATTCTAACTATCTTACCAATTGTTGGGTCGCTGCGTCGCGTGTCCGTGTTTTCCGCCGCTGAGAAATCCGCCGTAGCCATATATGTTTTCACTCTCGTGAGTTCCGACTTATCCGGCGCGTTTGCCTATACATACATACTGCAATTTTTCCTCGCATTGACAGTTGGTACTATTGCGCTGAAACGAGGCGATGATATTGCGATCCGCCAACTTGACAATTCCAAAGTGGGACTCGATCGAACGTTCTCAAAGCGCGTCAAGATTTAGCGATGGTTGGATAAAATGAAGACCGCGTTGTATTGGCGTCGCCAGTTTTCGATCACGATCTGGCCTCCTTCAATGTGTGTAAGATTTCACTGATGAGCAATTAATTCAACGTGCAGCTTACCATTGAAGCTCTCGTACCTGATCGGAATATTGCGCACCTTCAGCATCCGATCAGCGCTCAATCTGGCTTGTTAACGGTCGACTACCGAAATTCATTCAATCTGCGAGAGTTGTAAACGTGCGTCTGATGGTCGATACAAAATCGTCGGCAAACGTCGCCACGCGCCGATCGAGATTCGGCAGCAGGTTTCGAACGGTTACCGGTCCGGGGTTTTGCGAAACGTACGAGAGAAGATCCGCCAGCATTACCGGATCGTCAACCCCGAAATAGCGCGCGGCGCCAGCGGCCTGTTCGCGGTGCACATCAATCTCTGACAAAATCATCGGCACTCCGAACGACTTTGCTTCCTCGACCGTTGTGCTCCAACCTTCAAAGCGAGACGGATTGATTAGTGCTGTGGTAGCGCGCAGCAGAGCGTAGACGTGAGGCAAAGGAATCATTCCAAGATAGCGGAAATTCTTTTCAAGACCGCGCGCCTTGACCTGTCTCATAATACTGTCAAAATAATGCGGTTCACGGAGATCGACCGGGCTGCCTGAGGCAGCCACAACTACGTCTACTCTGCTTTTCGCGAGAATTGTCAGGGCATCGATCACCGTCTGATGGTTCTTATGCCGCCAGAACTGATTCGGCATATAGAAAAACCTTGATGACAAACCATAATGCCTGATGACATCAGGCGGGATTGCGGTCAGAAGGTCGGGCAGCGGCTGCGTGGCAAAGCGGACAACAGAGGTTCGGTTCGCTACTCCCGGATAAAATTTTTGGCAATCGCGAAGCGCGCTTTCACTGCTGAGCATGATGCTGCGTCCCGATGCGATTTGCGCACGAAAGCCAATCTCGCGTTTCCATCGGGCCGCCTGCGAAAACAGTTGAGGCAATCGTCGATGCTGAAAATCTGGAAACCAGGCCACCACAGGATATGGCAGACGCCAACCAAAAAACCGCGCCGATTCGAAAATAACGTCGACCTTCTGTTTCCGGAATTCGGCTACCGCCGCCTGGTCGAGCCCGAGCAAAAGGGATCGAGCGAGGCCGGCTCGGCGACGGTTAAAGGCTGCGGATTGCACGGTCTCGACGCCGGGAATAAGCGCAAGGTCTCCTAGATCGGCTGCCTCGTCCTGCTCGCCAGCGAAAACGACGGAAGTAATCTCGCCCTGGCGGTACCGGTTAAGGGCCGCAAATAAATTGCTCTGGTAGTTATATCCACCGGCCCAAAGCCGGCGCGGAATCATGGTGAAGGCAACGCGTAGGGGGGCCCGCGCAGTCAACGCACCTGTTCCTTGAACCACATCACATATTCGGCCAGTCCCCGCTCGAGCGGGATTTTCCAGTCAAAGGAAAGCTGACGCAGCCTGGCAACATCCGCCAAGAGACTAAACGGGTCTCCGGGTCGAGCGGTGCCGGAAAAGCGCACTGCGATGTCGCCCCCCCAGTTCTTCACCAGCATCTCAGCAATATCGGCGACAGTCGTCCCCACGCCGGAACCGCCATTGAATACCTGATAGCTTTCTTGTTGCGGCACTTCGGCGATCCTTGCAAACAGCCGCGTCGCAACGCGAACGTTGATCCAGTCGCGCACCTCGGCACCGGTTCCACCGAGAACCAGATTATGTTCACCCCTTTGCAACCGGGAACATAGGTCCCAAAGCAGTTGCTTGCGCAAACGGGGACCATAGACCGAGAAGAGTCGTGCAACCGTGCTGCGCAAACCGAAGGTGATGGCGTAACTTCTGCACAACTGTTCCATCATCAGCTTGTGCTGCCCATAGGGCGACATCGGAGCGGGCTCGGCGTCCTCGGAGATGGGTCCGCTGTACTGGGCGCCATAAATCGCCGCGCTTGAAGCAACAATCAGATGGCAATCGCGCATAGAGCTCCGCAGCCATTCCAGCAACCGCGCCGTACTGGTAACGGTACGCGAAAAATCCTCATATGGCTGAGCGATAGACAATCCAACCGAAGATCCGCCAGCAAGATGGAAGATCGTCGATGGCGATCCCGACCGGCCTGCCAGCGCGTTGAGGTTGGCCGCGTCAATCTCGCCGTTGAGCCACTCCCTCAAGCCGATGCGTTCCCGGTCAACATCTTCGATCGCGCCATGGCCGATGCCGTGGACAACATGACCCCGGTCTGTCAGTTCCCGCACCAGGTGCCGGCCGATGAAACCATTGGCCCCAGTGACCCACATTGTCATGAGCGCGCCTTGCGGCAGACAAATGAATACAGCCGCCCCGGCCGGTTATCGAAGTGCTCCGCGAGCGACAGCAGCGACGTGAAAACGAGTGTACGACCGAGTACGATGCGCCACAGGGGCCCAGCCGGAATTATTCGTGATAGTTTTTCCACCACGGCGTCGCGCAGACTATCGATCGTGTAAGGGAACAGATTGATTGGACTCTTTAGAGGCCGAAGGACCTCGACTGTATCAAAACCCGCAGCATTGAGCGCATTTGTATACCGGTCGAGAAGAAATGCATTTTCGCCGCCATAGAGGTGGTGCAACGGATGTTGGTACAGGAATTTCCCAAGATCAGCTTCCTTGCTGATCACATGTTCTCGCGCGGCGACAAAGATTCCACCTGGGCGAAGCACGCGGAACATTTCGCGGCATGCGCCATCGAGATCATGAGTATGATGCAGCACGGCTCGCGCAAATATCACGTCAAACGTGTCATTGGCAAATGGTAGGCGTTCGGAAAACTCCTCGACCACATCGATCGGCAGTCTCGCTTCGGCGGCGAGCGCCCGGATCGTCCCGGCCCCGACAACGGCGCTGGGATCAGGTTCGAGCGCAGTCACCGTAAATCCTTCGCGCGCAAGCGCATAGCTTGCAATGCCCCGGCCGGCGCCGACGTCGAGCGCCCTGCCCGTCCGGCCCTGCACGAGCCGCGAAACCGCCTGCCATTCACCGCTGCTGTGATAACGCTCCGCCGCCACGATCAACGGATCATCATAATAAGCGTCCAGAACCAGCTGTCGTTGGTCTGGCTGATTTCGAAGCCAGACCACGGCCGCTTCCCAGGTTCGAAAGCCCCGATCGTCTGCCATCAGCAAACTTTAGGCGCGCCCGACAAACAATAGAATAACGTGGTCATAGCAGTTGAACCTCGCCCATTGTCGTTCCTTTGCTGTAACGATCCGAACCCCCGGCATAAGCCGCTTTAGCTACCGAACTCGCCCAGGAAGCATCCTCTATCAAGCGTTTAGTCAGTTCGGGAATTTGGTCAGCGGACGAATATGTCAACATATTCTCGCCGCCAACAAAACCTTCCGGATAAGTCCCGGACTCCGTGAGCAGAACCGCGCGGCAGCCGGTGGCCTCAAAGCACCTCGATCCTTCCCGGCCATATCGACGGCACCGGGCAATCCGCGCGGCAAACCTTTTAATAACCTCGCGCCAAACTAATATTCTGAAGGAGTCGCATCCTCACCTAGCCAATGCTGAGCTTAACCGTTCACAAAGATGGCGACATATCGTTTACTTCGGTCGCAGCGCCTCACGCAGCGTGACACGTTTTCGACTATCGTTCCTCGCAGCTCAGCTCTCGCACAATTTTTGCTGGATTTCCAGCCGCGAGGCAATAAGCCGGAATATCCTTTGTTACGACCGCTCCTGCAGCAACGATCGCGCCACTGCCAATGGTTACGCCGCGCAAGACAAACGCACCTGCACCAATCCACGCATCTTCCTCAATTCTCACCGGCTGTTCCCCCAGCGATATGTTCCGCGGGTGCCCGGACTTTGCGATTTGCCTAAACTGAGCATGCCGCTCGGTAGCTCTAATTGGGTGAGTGAGATTGTCGAAGATATTGACTCCATGAGCGATGAGCACACGATCTCCGATGGCAATGGAGCTTGCCGACCAAATACGAGTTTGTGGCCCTACAAAACACCATTTGCCAATCTGAATTTGACCACCATGAGCGAACACAGTCAGTTCGCCCTGAATGATGCTGTCGCTGCCAATGCAAATTCTTTGACTGTCGCCCGCAATGTTACGAATGCGAGCCGTATGGCTTAATTTAGCGCCCTGAGCAAGTTGGCAGGTCGCGCGAAACAGCAGGCGCTGAATGAGATAATCCAGATTCATTTCATTAGCCGGAAATCGACAACCCTCTGTATGCGCACTCGATCGGCGTCCTATCGGCTCTCCATCATGGATATCAGACGGATAGTCAACACTGATGCCATGCCACTGCTGAGTATAAATCAAATACTCAACATTCGGCTGAATGCCGAAATCTGCAGTGGCTTAAAAACACCATTGTTCGCAGTGTATTCAGGTTGTCAATAAAATCCAGAGACAAGAGATACTCACGATCGATCCAACGAGCGAATCACTCTCGCCGGACAGCCTACGGCCAACGAGTACGCAGGAATATCCTGAGTGACGACGGAGCACGCGCCAACAACCACACCTTCTCCAATATTTACTCCCTTTAGAATACTGACATTGAATCCGATCCAGGCTTTGTTGGCGATCGTCACCTGGGCATGGTCAACCTGGTCCCAATTTTTTCTGCCCGACGCCCAGTCGCGCACATCATTCTGGCGCTTCTCCCAACTAACATTGTGGGAATCGTGATCAACCACGGTGATCCCCCACGACATAATTACGTCGTCGCCGATAAAGAGGCTTCGGTAGCAAACAAGGTTGCTCAATCCAATAAACGTGCGGCTTCCTATCCGCACCTCGCCGCCCTGGTCCTCAAAGCTTATGTTCGCATGAATGATCGATTCGTCTCCCACCCACAGATGATTGCCCGAAGCACCCCTAATACGCCGCCAAGCGATAGTGGTTCCGCGTCCAATCGAAACGGCTCCTGAAAGCCGGCTCCTCAAGCCAATCATGGAATCAATCAAGGTCACAAAAAAATGTCTCAGCTTCATGACCTCAAACACCTTCTCACACGGCTAGGTTCGCGCGACGAGATCAACAAAATGCTCCCACTGCATAGACTTACTATAGATTTCAGAAATCTGTTTCCTTCCCCGCGCGGCTACCTCTGCCGATCGCGGCCAATCGTCCAGGCACTTCGAGATCAATTCCAAAGCGTGCTCCGGGGAAGCGTAGGTCTCCATCGTCACGCCAACTTTCATTCCATCTGGATAGTTGCCGATGTCCGACACGAGCAGTGCGCCGCATCCCATGGCTTCAAAACAGCGCATATTTCCCCTATCTGAACCGGCCATATCGATGGCACCGTTTAGCACGATCTTTGACGTTCCGATCAAATCATAAAGTTGCCGCCCAAAAATCGGAGGCTTGGCGATTTTTGCAATCGCTTTGGGGCGACGATGCTTTTTCAGCGGCAGTAAGCCGCCGAGCAGACTCTCGGCGAGCACGGTCAGTCGCGATGAGTCGAGACAATATACCACCTGGAGGGTTTCGGCGAGGTTCGCGACCTGTTCGAGAATTTTCGCGCGAGCAGAATGATGTCGGGAATAACCGCCAACGAAAAGCACGTCGATAGGTCGTTCGCCATATCCATACTCGTTCATCAAAGGGTCGACAGCAGGAAAAAATAATTCCGCTCGACAGCTTTTGTGGCGCCAGGAATCTAAGATCGAAGGAAAATTTCCAAGCACCGCGCCGTAGGCAGTAAGATTTGTATTTCCCGAAGGTGCCACCCGCCAGCAAAGCGTTTTACGGACACTCCCTGGTAGCTTGCGAACAAACGAACTCGGATACCGCACAGGATCGAGATTGTAAAAAACCTCCGTTCGATGGTGCTCAATCTGCGCTAGCAAGATATCTTCAAGCGGCAGTCTTCCTCGCAAGCCGTTCTCGCGCGCCCAATGGCGCTGTAAGATTTCATCGTCGCCACTGGTGAAGAAGGCATCCGGGTCTCCTTCCAGCACCGGCTTCAAGAAATGCAGTGCACCAAATCGATCGGCCAGGAAGATCCGACGCCGCTCATCAAAACCGAGCGCTTCCGGTGCAAGCTGGTTCAGGCGCGCTAGATATGACGGATAAAGTCCGCTGTTTTGGAACAAGCGCATAGCTTAGCTGTACCTTGCCAACATCCATTTCATGTTCAGATATGGCCAGATCCGTCCGACCGATTCCCAGTCCCACGTCTTTGAGGTCGTCAAGCGGTTGACCGTTTTTCGCAGAGCAGGCTCATCGACCAGCTCGGTGAAGGCCGGAACGCTCTGATCGAGCAAACTGGTGGTCCAGCAGGAAAGCGGCCCATTCAGCCACTCCGGCATCGGCGAGTTGAAACCCACCTTCCGGCGTCCCGTGCGGATGGACTCCGGCATCAGATTTTTCATTGCCCGGCGCGCAATGACCTTAGTGTAGCCGTCGGACGATTTACTCTCGTCCGGCAACGCCATCGTGTAGGTGACCAGGCGCCAGTCCATGAAAGGCATCCGGACTTCGATGCCGTGGGCCATCGAGAGGCGATCGAAGTTTCGTAGAATTGTCGGCAATACAGTGCCGTGAAACATGCGATAGAGTCGCCGGTTCAACGAACCCCAATTGCGCGGCAGCACGTCGTCATCGCCCACAAGACTAAACCGGCCGGGAACCTGGCTCAGACCGCCGCGCAAGAAATAGTGCCCCTGGCGTTTAATCGTCAGCGCACGCAACAGATCCACGCCGCGCCTGGCGAGCGCTGATTTCGAGGCAATTCCCGCAAGCGTATTTCTCATCCGGAAGGACCCGGATTGGCCGTCCTGCAGATAAGCCCCCATCAACTCATCCGCCCCGTGGCCATCGAGCGACACCGGCACGTTCTGGCGATCAAGCTCTCGATAGATCAACCAGATCGCAGTTGGAAGTGCGATATAAATATCATCATTGTCGTCAAGGATCTGGTCGAGGTCGTTCAGCGCGTCCGTTCGATCGATTTCGAGGAAGGTTGGATTAACTTGCGCCCATGCGGCCGCCTCCTCGGCCATGGGCCGCTCATCGTTCAAAGCGCCGGGAAATGTCGCGACAAAGGCATGGCGCCACGAAATACTATCGCGCGGTCCCATTCCGGCTTTTTCGTGCGCAGCCATGGCGCAAATCACAGCCGATGAATCGAACCCTCCCGACAGGCAAGTACCGATTGGCACGTCGCTGCGCATTCTCAGCGCGACTGCATCCTCGAACAGTTCGCGAAAGCGTTCGATGCGTTCGGATTCTGTCGTCGGCACTGCCGGCAGGTGATCGATGGTGCGCCACCAGCGCCGGATCTCCAACCGCCCCTGATGCAGCCACAAGCAATGGCCACCCTGCAAACGGCGCACCTCTTGGCAGAGGGTTCGCTCGCTGCCCTCGATCCCGAAAGGGTCCAGCAGGATCCGTCGTGCGACGTCGACATCGAGCGACGTCCGGATCAGGCCGCTCCGAACGAGTGCGCGCTGCTCAGACGCAAAAACAAAACGCTCCGGCGACATCGCATAAAGAAGCGGCTTGATACCGAAGCGATCGCGCGCAAGGAACAGTTCCTTGGTCAGTGTATCGTAAATCGCCAAGGCCCACATGCCGTTGAAGCGCAACAACATCGCTTCCCGCCACGCTCGCCACGCCGTAAGAATGACTTCGGTGTCCGACTGTGTCCGGAACATCGTGCCCTGGGCCTCGAGTTCGCGCCGAAGCTCGAGGAAATTGTAAATTTCTCCATTGAAGACGATCACATGGCGGCCGTCGTCGGACAGCATGGGCTGGTAGCCGCCCGTTCCGGGATCGATAATCGCCAGCCGGCGGTGACCAAGGGCGAATTCTTGATCTGCGCTGAACCATATTCCCTCGCCGTTCGGGCCGCGATGGGCTAACAGTTTCGTCAGGCGCGAAATCTCGGCTGGCTCGATAGCGTTGCCGCGAAAATCGAAGATGCCTGCAATTCCGCACATGTCAGGTCGCCTTTGCAGGCAGGAAGCGACTTGCAATAACGCGCAGGTCCCGCCAGCAGGCCGCGCCGTGCGGGCCAACTCCCGACGCGACGACAACGACGACAAAGATAATACCAGCCGCCAGCCCATACAGCGCCCCAACGCTCCACCAATGCGGGTCCTTGTCGAGCAGACTAACGGCCATGAAATGTCGCAATGCGAGTGCCGTGACGATGCCCAAGCCCAAGGGCAGCCAAACGAAATGCGCGATCTGCGACCACATTCCGGCGTGGCTGAAGCCTTGCCGCAACAAGATAGTGGTCGTGACGGTCTGGGCAACCATGCCGATGCAGATACTCCAGCCCGCTGCCTGCCATCCGAAATAAGGCAAGGTCAGCGCGCTGGTCGCCAGCGTAAACACGGCCGTTACAAAAGAGATCAGGGCGTTGGAACGGGATCGCCCGCTGGCAAGAAGATAGAAAGCGAATGCGTTCGTAGTGCAGCCCAGCATTCCCGCGATCGAGAGCACCACCAGCACCTGCCGGGCTTCTGCGGCCACTTCCGCGCCGGTCCAGAGATGAAGCAGCGGGCCGGCGACGGGAATGAGCGCACCCAAAGCACTCGCGGCGAGCACGTTGAGGACCCAAGAAGCTCGAAACAGCAGATCGGCTTTCCGATCGGTGGGTTCCCTTTGCAGCGTGCTAAAAAATGGGAAGAGGATTTCGCCGACTTTCAGGATGCCGATATACATCGCTTCTTCCAGCCGTTGGGCGATGGTGTAGAAACCGACAAATTGGGGCGCAAGCAGTGCCCCGAGCAAGTAGCGGTCCGCTTGCCCGGCGATCAGGCCACCACCCTGGGCCGCCAATTGCCAAGCTCCCAGATTGACGAGATCGCTGAGCGGGCCTTTATGAAGCGCAGGACGCGCCAGCCATCCCGCGATAGCCCAGCGCGAAAAGGCAGCCGCCGCTAGCAGGCTCACCGCAAAGCCAAATGCCTGACAGCCAAGGTACGTTGAGGCCAGGGGCCAATGCGGTAAGAATACTACTGTCGCTGCCGCCATGATGATCGTGCTGAAGATATTGATTGAGGCGATCCGAAAATAATCCTGCCGCGCGGTAAACAGGGCCAGAAACACCGCTGAAAGGCACTGGCACCACCAACCGCCGGCACCGAATGCAAAAGCAAGCCAGAGGTCGTCGGCGGCCTTTCCGCCAAGGTCGAACGCGAGGCGAGCGAGCGGCGGGCCGGCCAAGCAGAGGATTGCCACAATCAATCCGCCTATTCCAAGTGCCAGCATTAACGCCGTGGCGAAGAAACGGCGCGCATCGTCGCGCTCGTCCGGTACCAAACGCTGGGCGAGTTCCCGCGTCGTTGACAGGGCGAGAGAATTGCTGAATGCCATTGCGGGCGCGACGCAGGCTGTCACAAGGCCTGCGACGCCGAATGCTGCGATTCCCAGGCGGGAAACGACGAACGGCAGGATCAAGAGATTCAACCCCACGCCAAGCAAAAAGGCCGCGGCATTCCATGCCGAGTTTCCCAACAGGCGAAAACTGCTGTTTGGCTCTGCCATACCAGCTATCGAGCCCTCATCTGCTTCGGAAGCTTGGGCATGTCAGAACGCTCGAACGAGATTGATGACTTCGAGCTGCTGCTCACGGGTGATCTCCGCAAACATCGGCAACGACAAGATCCTGCCCTGGTCGCGATGCGCGTTGGGGAACTGCTCGGGACGGGCCTTAAGCCGGCTATAGGCTTCGAGAAACGGCAGCGCGGTGGGATAGTTAATCGCCGTTTGTATGCCATGGGCATTCAGATGCGCCGCCAACGCATCGCGGCGGGGATGCTGGATCGTGTAGAGATGATAAACGTGGATGCGGTCCGCTCCGACCGAGGGCACGACGACGTCCTCGATCTGGTTGAGGCCGGCGTCGTAAATCTTGGCTGCCTGCTGGCGCGCCCTGGTCCATCCTGGCAAATGCGCTAATTTGGCCGACAGGACCGCCGCCTGCAGGCCGTCGAGCCGGCTGTTGATGCCCTCGATGCGATGTTGATGCTTCACGAGACCGCCGTGCCGCGCCAGCATGGTCATGCGCTCGGCGAGCGCCCCATCGTTGGTGACCACCGCGCCGGCGTCACCCATCGCCCCCAGATTCTTGCCGGGGTAGAACGAATAGGCCGCAACCGTCCCAAAGGTGCCGACCTGTCGACCTTTGTAACGCGCCAGATGCGCCTGCGCGCAGTCCTCGATCACCCACAATTTATGCTTGGACGCGACAGCCATGACCGCGTCCAAATCCGCCGGCTGCCCGTAGAGATGCACCGGAATGATGCCGACCGTCCTCGGGGTGATCGCGGCCTCGATGGCAGCCGGATCAATCGTGAAGGTCGTGCCGTCGGTGTCGGCGAAGACGACGGTCGCGCCGGCACGACTGATCATCGCGGACGTAGAGATCCACGAATGCGCCGTGGTGATCACTTCGTCACCGGGCCGGACATTCAGTGCGGTAATGGCAAGATAAAGCGCGTCCGTGCCATTGGCGCAGGAAACGCAATGCTTGACATCCACGGCTCGAGCAAACTCCCGCTCGAAAGCATCCACGTAAGGCCCGCGAATGAAGGCGTTGTCGCGAATGACGGAGGCGATCGCGCCATCAATTTCGTCCTTGGTGTTCTGGTATTGCAACTGGAGATCGGCGAAGGGTACCGGCATTGAACGTCCTTCCTAAGCTCGCGATCGAAGCCGGTGCGCCGGGTTGCCGGCATAGGTGCCTGCGGTCGTGATGTCCCTGGTCACGACGGCACCCGCCCCGATCACGACGTCGTCGGCAATACGTACCGGCAAGATCGTGGCGTTGGAGCCGATGGACACGCGATTTCCAATCACGGTCGCGCGCCACAGTTCTTTGCGTCCGCGCGCCGGGCCGCCACTCGCGAAAGTGTCGTTGATGAACATCACGCCATGGCCGACGAAGCAGTCCTCGCCGATTGTGACCAACTCGCAGACAAAGGCATGCGACTGCACGCGGGTGCGGGCGCCGATCACCGCGCCCTTCTGGATCTCGGTAAACGGCCCGACGAAACAATCGTCGCCAATATTACAGCCATAGATGTTGCAGGGCTCGACTATCCTGACCCGCGCACCGAATTCGACATCGCGCACGCCACTCTGATGCACCTCTGGTCGGTTCACGATGCGACACCAAGGCGGCTCAGCCGCGGCGTGAAACGAAGCGCCACTTCCTGGCCGGTTTCGATCGATTCATAAAGAGCTGAAATCAATTCAAGGCTCTTACGCCCTTCAAGGCCGTCCACCAGAGCCGCGCGCTGATGGATCAGACAATCGACCACGTGCTTATAGTAGGCCTGATGGCCGAAACCGTAGACGTTGGGCGGATTGACGGAGAATTTCTCGATAACGTCGTTGTCCGACGGAAGTTCATCGACAAAATGCCAGTGCCTGATCTGGTTCACCGCAAAGCCCGCGATTTCAACCGTCCCTTTCTCTCCCAGAATCGAGAGCGAGCCCTCGAGATCTGCCGGTCGGGTGGCCGTCGTCGCCTCGATGATTCCTAGTGCCCCGTTGCGGAATTTCAGCGTAGCGACTGCGGTATCCTCGGTTTCGATCTTGGCAAGCGCGGTGATGGCGCGGGCATGAACGCTGACGACGTCGCCAAAGAACCACTCCAACATATCGATGTGATGGCTCGCTTGATTGGTGAGGACGCCGCCGTCATAGGCCCAGGTGCCGCGCCATTTGTCCTGCTCGTAGTAGGCCTGGTCCCGGCACCAGCGCACGCGCACGGTGCCCAGAAAAAGCCGTCCGAACCGCCCTGCCTCTAGCGCCTCGCGCGCCTTGATGACCGGAACGTTGAAACGGTTCTGCTTGACGATAAATAGCTTGACGCCAGCTTCGTCACAAGCGCGGATCATGTCATCGGCGTCCTGTAGCCGCAACGCCATAGGCTTCTCGACAACCACATGTTTCCCGACCCTGGCGCAGGCGATGACATGTTCCGGATGCATTCCGCTCGGCGTCAGGACCGCGACCGCATCAATATCCTTCCGTGCCAAAAACTCATCGATGTCGTAGTGCGCGGGAACGCCGAACTTAGACGCAATGGCGTCGGCGCGCGCGCGAATGGGATCACAGGCGGCGACGAGACTGGCACAATCGATATGACCACCCCCCAACAACTCAGAGTGGCGCTTCGCGATGCGTCCGCACCCGAGCAGACCGAATTTGATCATGAAAGCGTTCCTATCAGCCGTCGTCGCGGCTCGCGCGAGAAATAAATGCGGGATTCCAGCGGCCTTATGAGGTCAACAAAGTTCTGGGTGTCCAATACTAGGAAAAGTCTAAATAAATCAAGAGCCTTAGGCTTCCTGGCAGACCTATTTGCGGGAATTATTTCGCCAACCGGACACCCCTCTACCCCAAGCTGCGCGCTGCGGGATCGGCCCATGTTTTGAGCGATGTGTCTCGGTGATTGGGGCCGTTAGTTGGACGCGCAACACCCGCAACAATCGATACGAAAAGGACGGTCACAAAACCGATGAAAGTTGCGCTCACGAACTGATATCAAAAACATGGCTATGATGTATCGTCCCTGACGTCATCTCGGACTTGTCAGGATCAAAGCGACCGGTCTAGCTTCGACCAACCCGTCCCGACCAACCGTAGGACCATAAGATCATCGATGAGAATTCTGGTCACAGGCGGCTGCGGCTTTATCGGCTCCGCAGCGGTGAGATTTCTCGTGGGCAGCGGTCACGAGGTGCTCAATATCGATAAACTGACTTATGCCGGGGATCTGCGGACGATCGCAGCTGTCGCCGGTTCGCCCAATTACCATTTCGAAAGAATGGACATCCTCGATCAGAAAGGAGTCGCCGCCTCTTTCAGAGACTTTGCGCCCCAAGCTGTCTTTCATCTTGCCGCAGAGACGCACGTGGATCGTTCAATCGATGGCCCCTCAAAATTCATCGAGACAAACATCCACGGCACTTTCGTGATGCTACAAGCCGCGCTTGCCTACTGGAACCGTCTCGATACGGAAGAGAGAGCGCGCTTCCGGTTTGTTCAAGTTTCGACAGATGAAGTTTACGGTAGTCTCGGTGACCAGGGGTTTTTCACGGAATCCACGGCCTATCGACCAAACTCGCCCTATTCGGCCAGTAAGGCGGGGAGCGATCATCTGGTGCGAGCGTGGTGCGTAACCTACGGGCTTCCAACCATCATCTCCAATTGCTCGAATAATTACGGCCCCTTCCAGAATCGCGAAAAACTGATTCCGACAATCATTCGAAAGGCCCTGTCGAACCAGGCGATTCCGATCTATGGCCAGGGCAAGAACGTCCGCGATTGGCTTTATGTCGATGACCATGTCGCTGCGCTTCTCGCTGTATACGAGAAGGGCCAAGCTTGTTGCACTTACAACATCGGCGGACACAACGAGATCAGCAACATAGATCTCGCGACGGCAATTTGTGTGCTTCTTGACGGACGACGACCGCGATCGGATGGTCAACGCTATGCCGAACTCATTCAGTTCGTCACTGATCGACCGGGCCACGATTATCGCTATGCGATCGATTCGGCCAAAGCCACGCGGGAGCTCGGCTGGCAACCGCAGGAGAGCCTTCAAAGCGGCCTGTCAAAGACAGTCGATTGGTATCTCGATCACCTGGACTGGACTATGGATATGGTCAGCGCCAAGGATCGCCTCGGTTTGGGCTCATCGTCCATGCCAGCTTCGCGAGGATAGATATGGCAAAATGGAAGGGGATCATTCTGGCGGGCGGCAGTGGTAGTCGTTTGTTACCGCTCACGCATGCCGTCAATAAGCATTTGTTGCCGGTCTACGACAAGCCAATGATTTACTATCCGCTCACTACGCTTATGCTGGGCGGCTTGCGGGATTTCATCATTATCTCTGGCCCCGAATCCCTTAGCCAGATCGATAGGTTGCTGGGCGATGGAACTCGTTGGGGCATTACGATCACCTATCGCACGCAGGAGCGCGCTGGCGGAATAGCGGAATGCTTCCGGATAGCGGCCAAAGACATCGCTGGATGCAATGTGGCGTTAGTCCTGGGCGATAATATTTTCTACGGCGCCGGCCTGCCCCGTTTGCTGTCGCAGGCGATGAATCATGAAAGCGGTGCGACTATATTTGGATACGAGGTGGCCGATCCATCGGGCCTTGGCGTGGTCGTGCTCGACAAGACGGGACGGGCAATTGACCTGGAAGAAAAGCCCATGACGATGCGATCACGCCTCGCGGTTCCCGGCCTTTACTTCTACGACGAACGCGTAGTCGCCGTTTCGAATGAAATCAGGCCGTCTGTACGTGGCGAACTCGAAATCACCGATGTCAATCGGCACTACCTCGCGGCGGGCGATCTGAGAGTAACGCTTTTCGGCCGCGGCGTCGCGTGGCTCGACGGCGGCACCCATCGGGATCTTTTTGAGGCGTCCCAATTCGTCAAAGTGATCGAAGAGCGCACGGGACTGAAAATCGCCTGCCCCGAAGAAGTCGCCTGGCGCATGAAGTTCATTGATCAGACAGCGTTCGAGAATCTCATTGATCCCGAACCCAAGACCGAATACCAGCGCTATCTGCGTTCTCTCGTCGACACTTCTTCGCTAGTCGCCAGATAGCGACATCGCGCGATCGCTATTGCTCAAAGGAATGGCTTCAAAAAGTGACGATTGAATGGATACCTTTCAACTGGCCTTACGTGACGGGCAAAGAGCTTATCTATGCAGCCGAGGCCCAACGCAACCATCAGCTTTCCGGTGACGGACCGTTCACGAAGCGCTGTCAGCAATGGATCGAACAGCAGACCGGTTGCACCAAGGCGCTGCTGACGCATTCATGCACGTCTGCGCTGGATCTGGACGCGCTGCTGCTCGATCTCAGAAGCGGCGACGAAGTGATTTTGCCATCCTATACGTTTGTATCGACGGCAAATGCCTTCGTTGTGCGCGGCGCGGTCCCTGTGTTTGTCGATATCCGCGACGATACGCTCAATCTGGACGAAAAGCTGATCGAGGCCGCGATTACACCGCGCACGCGCGCAATCGTTCCGGTGCACTACGCCGGCGTGGCCTGCGAGATGGACTCGATAGTCGCGATCGCAGAACGCCACAATCTTCGAATTGTCGAGGATGCGGCGCAGGCAATCATGGCGAGCTACAAGGGCCGCGCACTCGGCGCGATCGGCGATCTCGGCAGCTTCAGTTTTCATGAAACCAAGAATATTCATGCCGGTGAAGCCGGCTGCCTGCTTCTGAGGGACAAGGATCTCGTTCTGCGCGCCGAGATCATGCGCGAGAAGGGCACCGATCGCAGCCGATTTTTCCGGGGCGAGGTCGACAAATATACCTGGCAGGACGTCGGCTCGTCATTCCTACCCAGCGAAATCACCGCAGCGTTTCTGCTGCCCCAATTGGAAGAAGCCCAACGCATCACGACGGGACGATTGGCGGCTTGGCAACGCTACCACGAAATGCTCGCGCCGCTTGAGCAGCAAGGTTTGTTTCGACGACCGACCGTGCCCCATGACTGCAAACACAACGGGCATATCTATTACATACTTCTTGCACCCGAAATCGATCGTCAGGCAGTGCTTGACGAATTGAAGCGGAACAAGATCGGCGCGGTGTTTCACTATGTTCCGTTGCACTCCTCGCCGGCCGGAATGCGTTTCGGGCGCGCCCACGGAGACCTTTCCTTGACGACGTCGTTGTCACAGCGGCTGATCAGGCTCCCGATGTGGTTTGGTCTAAGCGAGACTCAGCAACAGCGCATTGTGGATGTATTGAGCGTGTTCCTGCGGCGTTAGACTTCCAGCAAAAACCGACACTTACCTGGGCAGGTTCGTTCCCAATCCCCTCGCACTCTCACAGGCCATTTGCGCAACTTCTGCGCTTCGCAGCGTAAAGTATTATGATACCATCACTCGCTTCTCAGAGATCTTACGTTGCCCGAGCTTCAATAATGCAATGGGTATAGGGTACGGCGAGCAAATCATGAAAGACTGAGGCTCTTGCATCAGAAAAATGTCGCCGGGCAATTTCGAGATAGGCATCAGGCGTGCGAACGTGACGTCCACGATCCATCCAGAGCAACAACCGTGCGACTGGATTTTGGCCTTTCACATAAGCTCCGTCCACCGTTATGAGCCGTCCCCCTGCTCGGAGTACCTTTGCAGCAGACGCGAGAACCGTCTCGGCGTCATCATCGCTGAGATGGTGCAATACCCCAATAGACATCACCACATCGAACGTGCCGAGATCGTCGACTGCCTCAGGCTTAACAGCACGCACGAAAAACGATCCCCGATTGCCATAACGTGATCGGGCCTCCTCGATATAACGCGGTTCCATATCGAAGCCGCAATAGTCAATACCAGCCGGCAATCGATTCAAAATATCGGCAGGTCCGCAGCCAATGTCCAACACGCGCTGTCCAGGGTGAATATTGAGGATTTGGTCTAGGAGCAGAGGGCCTCCTGACCTAACCATCCTCTGAAACGTCCGATATAATTTTGGATCGGACAAAATACGACGAGGATCGAATGCGCTATACTTTCCCATCTTGGGTCCGGTCCATAAATTGTGGATCGTCTGTTTGAGGCAATGTCCAACACACAGATTTTAAGATTCCATCCTGTCGAGCTCCGCGTGCACTGCCCGCGCTGAAGGTCTGCAGAATCGTAACATAATTCATCGAAGCGCGGGGACCACGTGCGTATTTGTATCATTCAATCCTGCTACATTCCCTGGAAAGGATTTTTTGACCTAATCGGGAGATGCGACCAATACGTGATCTATGATTGCGCTCAATATGTGAAGCGACACTGGCACAACCGCAATCGCATCAAGACCGTCAATGGTATCGAGTGGCTGACCATCCCGGTAATCACCAAGGGCCGGTTCGAGCAACCGATCGACCAGGTCGAGATCGAAAAACCGTGGGCGGAAAAGCATTGGCGCGCGCTCGAACTTGCATACAAACGAGCCCCGTTCTTCGAACAGCTCGCGCCGATTGTGAAGGCCTGGTATGAACGTGCGGACAAAGAGGTGCGGCTGACCGATGTCAACGCGATTTTCCTGCACGGCATCGCCGCGCTGCTCGGACTACAAACCCAAATCGTCAACGGTGCGGTCTACCCGGCGCAGGGCGTCAAAACGGAACGCCTGCTTGCGATCTGCCGCGCTGCCGGGGCCGATCGCTATCTCAGCGGCCCATCCGCCAAGGAGTATTTCGACGAGTCGATATTTGCGTCGGCTGGAATAGCGACCGAGTGGATGAGCTATGATGGATATCCCGAATATCCGCAACTTCATGGGGGATTCGAGCATGCGGTGACCGCGATTGATTTGCTGTTCAATTCCGGGAGCGAAGCGCCGCAAAAACTGAAACGGTCGACCCCGCAATAGCAATTTGTCGATCCACCCATTTGACCCGACCACCTGGGTCATCCAGAGCGTTACCCGATTGCCTAAGCAAGAGGGTCGCAATAACCGGCTTTCCCCCGGCCGCCGGATCACCTATCAATTGTTCAATCGTGCGGCGTGAGGGTTTATCGGGATGCAGCAAATCGTCATATTTGGCACCGGGGAAATCGCCGAACTCGCTGACTTCTATTTTGCTCGTGATTCTGGCTTTGAGGTCACCGGCTTCACCGTGGACGAAGCCTACCTAAAGGACGCGGAGTTTCGAGGTCGCCCACTTGTGCCATTTGAACGCCTAAGCGAGTCATTCCCGCCGGAAAAGTATGGGCTGTTCGTCGCGGTCAGCTATTCCAAGCTCAATGATCTAAGAGCGTCTAAGGTGGCTGTCGCCCGCACCTCAGGCTACCAACTCGTGTCCTATGTGAGTAGTCGGGCTACCATCTTTCCTGGGCTGCAAATCAAGGAAAATTGTTTCATTCTTGAGGACAACACGATCCAGCCCTTTGCGCAGATCGGAGCGAACGTGACCCTGTGGAGTGGCAATCACATAGGACATCATACGGTGATCGAGGACGATGTTTTTGTCGCCTCGCAGGTCGTCGTCTCCGGTGGGGTAAGAATAGGCCAAGGCAGCTTTATCGGTGTCAACGCAACCTTGCGCGATCACGTGACGGTCGGGAAAAAGTGCGTGATCGGCGCCGGCGCGCTGGTGCTTGAGGATCAACCCGACTTTTCCGTTGTCGCACCGCGTGGGACCGAACGCTCGGCTGTCCCTAGCACTCGCTTGCGCCGCATCTGAAAGATCGAGCCGATGCGATGGAGGAAGCTGGGACGGATTTTTGTAGCCGATGCCCACTCGGAATGGATGCATAGCCACGGCATCGTTCCGATTGCGCGGTCCTTGGGCGAATATTGCTATCGGATTTATTTTAGCCCCCGTGATCGGCAAAATCGGTCTAACGTTTCTTGGCTCGACATTGACATTCGCGATCCAACCAAGGTTTTGCGACTATCGGATCATCCCTTGCTTAAACCAGGGCTAGTCGGCTGCTTTGATGACAGCGGCGCCATGGGATGCTGGATAACCGAGCATGACGGCATTGAACATTTATATTACCAGGGGTGGACTCTAGGCGTAACCGTGAGTTTCTACGTCGCCGTCGGCATCGCCGAACGTCCGGTTGATAATCCGGGCCTTGCCTTCGAACGGATCAGCGCCGGACCGATCCTCGATCGCTGCACACAGGAACCGGTCTTCATTGCCGATCCCGCGGTCATGATCGAAAATGGAAAATGGCGGATGTGGTATCAGTCCGGTAGGCCGTGGACCAAATCCATCAAAACTCCACTGCCTTCGTACGATATTCGCTACGCTGAGTCAGTCGACGGCGTTCGTTGGAATCTTACGGGAACTCAAGTCCTGAGGTTCGAGCATCCCGGCGAAGTTGCGATCGCCCGATTTTGCCCGCTGCGGGAGGCCGACGGACGTTACAAGGCGTGGTACTCGTATCGAAGCAACGATTGGGGCTATCGCATCGGTTTTGCCACTTCTGCGGACGGATTAAGCTGGACCCGCCACGACGATCAGGCAGGTATCGACCGCGATCATGACAGCTGGGAAGGCACGATGATCTGCTATCCGTTTGTGTTCGATACGGAGATTGGCCGGTTCATGCTTTACAACGGCGGACGATACGGCGATGCCGGATTCGGCATCGCCGTACTAGAGCAGGAATAGCGTGCCAGTTATCTAACTACGTCGCACGATCAGTGTAAATTCGTAGAGTCCGTAATCCTGCAACAGCGCCACCGACCGACCATAGCATCTGAGGCAGTAAGATAACATTTCGCTCGCATCAGCGTAGTATAGATTGGTAGCCCGGCGTTCCGGGTCACTCGACAGGCTAAGAACATTGAACCCAAAGCCGCGGCGGCCGACACTCGCCAGAATGTCGATTGTGTCGCGGACATAGCGAACCCATATCTCGAGCGGAACGTCACCTTTGACATTGAAAATGCCACTTGCGATAGCAAAATCCACAGCTTCAGAAGGCATAGCGCCCACCCGCCAATGGCAACCCGCGTCCCCGTGTATCCGCGCGGCTTCCGCGATCATATCCGGCGCAATGTCGTAGCCAATGAATGGACCACGATAACCTTCCGCCCGGAGAAAGCGAAAGAAGTCCCCGAAGCCGCAACCGAGGTCCAGGACTGCAGCATCCCGGTCCCCTCCTAACAGCCGGAGAAATTGACGATGGCGCATGTCATGCGAGGCGTCACCGTTCCAGTCGACACCTTGGGAGGTCGGGCCATGGAGCGCAAGCTTCGAAGAATAATATGCCGCAACCTGGCTTAAAATCGGATTCACCTCGCTCATCGATTATCGCTATCGCCTTGGCCGCTTTATAAACAGTCTCTCGCCCCAAGCGGGGAAAGTGGAACTCTCGTCGTAAAGCGTGTGATATATCGCATGCTTCTTGTCGAATCCCTGCTGATTAAGAAACTTGACCACATCGCCTTCAACCGCGCCATCTTCGTACATCTCGACGACATTTACTTCTGACACGACGACATCGATCGAAGACAAAAATTTCTGCGCACACCGTAACGCCAGTAGTTCGGCACCTTGAATATCAATGTTCAAGAAGTTGTACGCGGTGAATGCGATCTGATGCTTCTCGAACATGAGATCAAGCGTGATAGCCGGAACCTGGATCGTTTTTGTGGTGTGGAGCGTTTTTACAATTTCCTTGAATCGCTTCATCGGGAGAATACTCGCAGGTTCAGTACTTCCCGAACGGCTGGTATGAATATGGAAATCGACAGTGCCCTGCCTGTCGCAAACCGCGTAGTTGAAAATTCTAATCCTCGGATCATTTCCGAATTTCGAAACCAGGATTTTATAACACTCAGGATTTGCTTCGATCAGAATAATGTTTTCGAATCCGTAGTTGAAATATTGCTCCACTTCTTGGCCAACGTCGGCACCGATATGCACGACGCCTACTTTGGCGATTCCATGAAGTTCCTCGTGTTCAAGAATATTCTTTAGATCGTGATAGTGATCTTGCTCGGTAACGACTGGCGCAGCAGGCTGTTTCACGTTGCCGCAGCCCCGACTTGCACAGGTTTTTTCACTGCCCGATTGGGATAATCAGAACCCACGATAAGCGGCAGTATCATCCAACGCCCATCGTTGGTCCGCCATTCGTAGGGCAAGTCTGGATCGACAGGGTCGACGCCGTGATGAATTCCCGGCGACATCACCAGCATATCGCCGGGCTTCATGTAGGGATCGACGTATCCCTTTTCTGCTCCCGGAGCCGACCGCGCAAAGACACCCCCCTTTGAATAGTCTTTCCCGAATTCGGATGCAGCGACGAGGGTCTGGATTTGAGCATGCTTCCCGACGGGGTCGACGTGTTCCGTCTGGTATCCACCCCCCTTGGGATAATGGTGAATATTGACGCGCGCGATAAAACCCTCGGACGGGATATTACTCAGGAATTCCTTTTCCGGAAAACCCGCTAGAAAATTCTTGATCGAGAAGACGTCCGAAAAGAAGTCGAACTTGTACTTATTATGCGGACGCCAACCGTGATAGTAGAAGGCATGCATCTTCTGCTTGACGTGAGCCTTTGGATAATTGTCGTGCAAGCGGTGATAATCCGGACAATCATCGTGCAACGGATGCCAGCTGGCATCTGACGTCAGCCCGGTTTGAAACGCGGCATCCCGCAGCTCTTGAACTCGGAGTGAATTGTAAAACGCCTTCACCACAAATGCCTCTGGCGCGTTGATACGCTCCATGAACTCACCAGTTCCCGAATAAACCAGATCGATGAAGTCCGGTCGGGCTATCTCAGTGACACGCATTGGCACCTTCCTAATCGTCAGTTACGCTCTTGGCCAGTAGCAAACTTTGAATGTTGACGGGTCTCGGCTAATCCAGTCAAGGAGTCTATCTGATCTAGCTTGCGGACATTCTCAGAACCAACTGCCCGCGCTCGGTGCACGCGGCGGATCACCGTGTAAGGCCGCCGCTTTGTCTCGACCAGAATGTTAGCGATGTAAATACCAAAGATCCCCAGAATCAACGTGATCAGCCCACCCAAGAACCAAATTGAAACGATCTGCGATGTGAAGCCGCTTACCCCAATGCCAGACGCGAAATACCGGCCGACGAAATAGATTGTCACGACAACCGACAGGCTAAATATCGAAAGTCCGACATACAATATCAAGTAGAGCAATCTTGTCGAAGTTGTCGTCAGAAATTTGATTGCCATTTCCGTTCGCATGCGGAACGAATAAGTGGACGCCGAAAGAGCATGCTTCCGGATTACGACAGGCACCTGCCGATAGCCGGCCAGCTGCATTAAGTGAATCATCATGAATTCACGATCAAGATGACGAACAAGCGCCCGAACATAATCGCGCGTCATTAGACGCGCCACCACATTATTTCGCGGAATTTTTTGATCACTTAGCGCATCGATCAGAGAAAAGAACATTTCCCCTGTCGCACGCTCAAGCCATCGGCCCCGCCGACTCTCCTGAACGCCAAACACAACATCGCAGTCACTCTGCATTAGCCGTTCGTGAAACCGGATCAGAAGCTCGGGTTCTTCCTCCAGATCGCTGTCGACTAGAAATACACGATCACCGCTCGCATGAGCGAGACCCGTCATCATTGCCTTATGGTGTCCGAAATTGCGCGCGAGATCGACGACCACTACCCGCGGATCCGCTCGATGTAACGCAAGCGCTCGGTCGAGGCTTTCGTCCGGTGAACCGTCGTTGACCATCACCAGTTCGATATCGTCGGTGATGAGTTCGGCTGCCGCTAGCGCGCGACGGTAAAACTCGTCGATCGTCAGCGCCGATTGATAGAGGGTTGTTACGATGGAGATTCTCACGTTGCACCCTCACCAGGTATCGCAAAGTACAGGTCGCGTCGGATATCACGGGTCGCGCTGCAGTAAACTCAAATATTCGACTCGTTCTGCATTGGGTTGAGGACAACAGGAGGCGCCTAGCGACCTCGACGGCACCAGTTTAGGCGACTCGATTTGTATGAATCAAGCGCTCATTCGGCGTGGCTTACTCCGCGCCTGCTCGATATCCTGATCGCTTTAGCTTTCAGGTCAAATTTTCCGGCATGCCATCCACCGCGTGTCGAGGAGCGCGGCACATCACATAAAGCATTGAGTTAATGAATAATGAAATGATCAAGAAGGTGAGCGATCTGAGCGTTACTCAGATTTATGCTTTCGTGATCAAAGGCTATATGATCGCCACCGCTGATCAAATGAAATAAAGCCTGCCAATGCTCGGATTGCGATTGACCGAAGAGAGTTGTTAGCACGTTCCCTGGCGCATCCGGCGCAATTGTATCCGACGCTTCACCACTTGGAACCGCCGTGTTAAATACGAATCCATCGGCACTTGCGGCAGTGTGAGCGAATTGCGATACAGGATTTGAGTTTCCGGCGTTCGTGCTGGGCGCCGGGATTGTCGTCGTGGGAACGCCGATCACGCCGTCGCCGTTGAGGTCCTGATGGAAACTCGGCTCTATCGATTCCAATGCTGTGCTGGTCCCCGATACAACGCCGACTAAATCGGAGACGTAGTTGCCGTTAGCGTCGGTCTTCCAGACGGTGTACTGATCCGCGCCTGTGTACTTCCAGGCCACCTCATATCCGCCTGTGATCGCTTCAGCGCCGATCGGAACCCAGGAACTGGCCTGCCCCGCTACAAAGGGTGTGCCGTTACGCTCCAGCTCAACGCCGGTCCCTCCGGCGACAGGGTTGAGGAAGTAATTACTTCCAACCTCGACCAGACTCGTCGAACCGAACGACTCGATTACCGTCCCTGACACTGGGGGAGGAGGAGCGCTGCTCGTGCTCGGAACGCCGATCACGCCATCGCCGTTGAGGTCCTGATGGAAACTCGGCTCTATCGATTCCAATGCTGTGCTGGTCCCCGATACGACGCCGACTAAATCGGAGACGTAGTTGCCGTTAGCGTCGGTCTTCCAGACGGTGTACTGATCCGCGCCTGTGTACTTCCAGGCCACCTCATATCCGCCTGTGATCGCTTCAGCGCCGATCGGAACCCAGGAACTGGCCTGCCCCGCTACAAAGGGTGTGCCGTTACGCTCCAGCTCAACGCCGGTCCCTCCGGCGACAGGGTTGAGGAAGTAATTACTTCCAACCTCGACCAGACTCGTCGAACCGAACGACTCGATTACCGTCCCTGACACTGGGGGAGGAGGAGCGCTGCTCGTGCTCGGAACGCCGATCACGCCATCGCCGTTGAGGTCCTGATGGAAACTCGGCTCTATCGATTCCAATGCTGTGCTGGTCCCCGATACGACGCCGACTAAATCGGAGACGTAGTTGCCGTTAGCGTCGGTCTTCCAGACGGTGTACTGATCCGCGCCTGTGTACTTCCAGGCCACCTCATATCCGCCTGTGATCGCTTCAGCGCCGATCGGAACCCAGGAACTGGCCTGCCCCGCTACAAAGGGTGTGCCGTTACGCTCCAGCTCAACGCCGGTCCCTCCGGCAACAGGGTTGAGGAAGTAATTACTTCCAACCTCGACCAGACTCGTCGAGCCGGCGGCCTCAATAACAATTGGAGGCGGCGTGACCGTGAAACTTGTCCAGCTGCTCCATAACGTCCCGTCGTTGGCGCGCACTTCCAGCGTGTCCACCGATCCCGCTACACTCTGGTAGGTCAGCTGCGACAGCTGGGCCGCCGTCACATCGATTTCTTGATTGTTCGCCTGAACTACGCCGTTGAGAACGAAGTGACCGCTGCCTGTATCCATGAACCCGTATTTGGCGATCGCATCGCCATCCGGGTCAGAGGCCGAGAACAGCGACGAGGCCGCAATTGAGGCTTGACCTGCGCTTAGAACGACGTTCGCCGCTGTCACAACGGCCGGTCGATCGAGAGTAATCGTGAGGGTCCCCGCCGCTGTAGCGCCGTTACCATCGCCTACCGCATAGGTGAAGGTATCCTGAAGATGGCTGCCAGTTGGAGCGGAATTGACCGCCGACGAATTGTCCGCGACGTAGGAATAGGAGCCGTCTGCGTTAAGCGTCAAATGACCGTAAACGCCTGCAAGTGATGCGCCGACAGAACCTGCGCCATGCGCGGCATCACTAATTCCGGATACGGTCAACCTGTCGCCATCGAGGTCGGAATCGTTCGACAGCAGCCCAGAAGTTGCTGTCGTCGTGACCGTCGACCCCACCGCATCCGCCGCGACGTCGTTATTCGCCACCGGTACCCGGTCTATGGTGATTTGCGAAGTCGTGTTGTAGGTGTTGGTACCGTCGGTCACGGTCCATGTAACCGTGCGCAGAGGATGACTTCCGCTGGAAGTATCGCTGCCCGCATCTTGGTACGAAATCTCAGCAAGAAGCGTATCGTAGACCGCAATGGAGGCGCTTCCGGTCAGGGTCAGGGTGCCGGTGCTGGCGTTCCAACTCGCCGAGACGCCGGTGCTGCCAACCGGACCGTTTTGTAAACCCTTGACGAAGAGTTGGTCCCCCGCAACGGCACTGCCGGCCGGATTCGCAATTTTGATCGTCGCGCCGGCCAACGTTGCGCTTGCCGGATCCGCGATCGTTGGCGGCCCGCTCAGAAGCGTGACCGCTGCCCCACCTTGGATCGCCTCGGACGCCGTAGCGGTGGCGGCGATCCCCATTGCATTGATGATTGTATTGAAGCCCAGGGCATCGAGCTGTACCTTATCGGCCGCGGTCAGACTCTGAAGCGTGCTGCTGCCGTAGAACTCGTTAAACGGATCGTTGCCGCCCTGAATGCCGCTGTTGAGGAAATCGCTGGGGTCGGAAGTCTGTCCAAAGTCGGCGATTTTCGTTGTGCCGCCGTTCACCGAGAAATAAGCGGCTGTAGAAGGAATGCTGTCCGTAAACAGCCGGGTGCCTGAGCTCGTGAAGCGGAAAAAGTCGAAGATATCGGGCTGCGGGCCGTAGGGCACACGGCCGAGCGCGTGCGTCAGCTCGTGCAGCGCGACCCCGACCAGCAAGCTCGATTGAATATCGGTGGCAAAGGTGGCGCTGCCGTCATCGGTCGTGGTGTCGTTGGCACCAAGCAAACCGAACAGCTTCAACTGGGCATTCCAGACGGCGACGCTGGATTGTCCCTGGATCGTTGACGAATTCGGCAACGCGTTGAAGGTCGTGTCGCCCGCCGCGGTGTTGTTGATCAGGTCGGTCCTGACCGTCGAATAATTTTCGAAGAGACCATTATCCGGACCGGCGGCAGCGCCGCCGCCGGTTCCGCTATAGTCGATATTGATATTGACCGTGATCTTGTTGGTGATCGTCGCGGACAAGATCGAAGCCGCCTGTTCGATGCCCGTGCGGAAACTTGCCGGCGCGGCCATCGCCGCCGCATCGAATATAAGATTGATGGTAATTCCATTGCCGGTCGTTTCGGCGACGACGGAACCAGTGCCGCCGGAACCGGAGCCGGAACCACTGATCGCGGCTTGGGCTTCGACCGATTCGGCGGGAATGGTGGGAGTTAGAGGCGGCAAAATTGCCGGAGGGGTGCTGATGGAAGGGCTTGCACTGCCGCCGTGGTTGGCCGCAGCGTAAAATGGCGCGGGGAAAAAATTGGTGACCTCCCCTCCAGTGTTGAGATCAATCAGTGGGTTCTGGGAGTCAGAGAGGAAATGAGATCTCATCGCTTAGCCATTGATTCTAAACAATAACTCTGGTCCGCTCGATTCGTCGTTCCGGTGCCCGGCAGGACACCGTGGGGACGGCTAATCGCGACCGACAGCTTTGCGGATATCAAACCGCGATCCGACGCAGAGACGCAGATACAATGTTTCCCACCGCGTTAATTTGCCGTTTCAACGGGTGACTCAATTCGAGGCAGCCTCCAGGCACCTAGCCTCGCCTGCCAAGGCTAACAGCCCCGCCCCACTTCCGCGCTGCATCAACATCCAAATTGCGGACGCTTGAGGGCGAACCGGCCAAGGATTGGTTAAATTACTGCGAACGCGTCAAGAATGCCATCAAGACTTTTGCAACCATAGATTAATTCTCCGCGGACGGAACCCTCGGCCTACCGCATCACGTTGCATCGCCGCCCGTTCGGCTGCGACCAGCTTCCGCTATTGAATTTGGGATCGATCTGACCGATCAAGCAGAGCCATTGACCGGCTTGATCTATCCGGAGTCCCCTTAATGCCCATCCCGCGTGCCTCGCAGGCCCTGTCCCGCTTTACCGTGCTCGATCTCACCCGCGTCCGGTCCGGGCCGACCTGCGTGCGGCAACTGGCGGACTGGGGCGCCAATGTCATCAAGATCGATGCGCTGCTGGAGGATGCCACCGGCGAGCAGCCGGGCGGGCCCCGCCATGGCTCGGACTTCCAGAACCTGCACCGCAACAAGCGCGCGATGACGCTCAATCTGAAGGATCCCAAAGGCCTCGACGTGTTTAAACGCCTGGTGCAAAAGGCCGACGTCGTGGTCGAAAATTTTCGCCCCGACGTGAAGACAAAACTCGGCATCGACTACGAAAGCGTGCGCAAAATCAACCCGCGCATCGTCTATGGCAGCATCTCCGGCTTCGGGCAGGATGGCCCCTATCACAAGCGTCCGGGCTTCGATCAGATCGCCCAAGGCATGGGCGGGCTGATGTCGATCACCGGCGCGCCGGGCGAGGGCCCGATGCGGGTCGGCATCCCCGTGGCCGACCTCGCCGCCGGGTTGTTCTGCGCGATCGGCATCCTGACCGCGCTTTTGGAGCGCGACGTCTCCGGCGAGGGCCAGTGGGTGCAGACCTCGCTGCTGCAGGCGCAGATCTTCATGCTGGATTTCCAGGCCGCGCGCTGGCTGATGGAAAAGGAGGTCGCCAAGCAGGCCGGCAACAACCACCCCACCAGCATTCCCACCGGCGTGTTCAAGACCTCGGACGGTTACATCAACATCGCCACCACGGGGGGACGGATCTGGGAGCGCTGCGCGCAGGCGATCGGCGCGCCTGAGCTCGTGACCAACCCCGCCTACGCCACAGGACCCGCGCGCTCGAAGAATCGCGACGCGCTCAACGCTGAGATCAGCAAACTCACCGAGAAGAAGAGCACCGAGACCTGGGTCAAGGAACTCAACGCCGCCGGCGTGCCCTGCGGTCCGATCTACTCGGTCGACCAGATGTTCGCGGACGCGCAAGTTGCGCATCTCGGCATCGCGCAGGACGTGCCCAACGCCGAGGGCCGCCACATCCGCCTGGTCGGCCAGCCGGTCACGCTGTCGCGCACGCCAAACCAGATGGTGGCGCGGCCGCCGGAGTTCGGCGAGCAGACCGACGAAGTACTCGCAGAGTTTGGATTTACTGCGGACGAAATCGGTGCACTGAAACAGGACAGGGTCGTGTGAGAGCTTGACCGTTTCTAACCGACCAGGTTTGCCGCTAAGGATCGTTGCATGCAGGGCTAGCGCTGCTGGCGTTTCGTTTTCCGCAAACGTACGCCAGCCCCTCCTCCATTTTCATCAATAAACTCGACACCCGCTGACTCCAGCGCCCGCTGAACCACCTCAAGTGTTGCACGGCGCGACTGGCTACCGTCCTTTTCAAGTTGATGGACGGTCATGATTCCTACGCCAGCTTGGCTTGCCAATTCCTGTTGGCTCCAACCGATTAGCGCTCGGGCAGCTCTGCATTGGCCAGGAGTGATCATCTTGAGATCTTGCCCCAAATGATATTTTTTTACAATTACGATAAAAACTATTGACTCTACCATAAGCGATAAATACTATCGTTTACGATAATTTATCTAATTGGGAGAGTTCTGTGGTAATTGGAAGCAAACTTGATCGTCGAGATTTTATCGGTGGCTCCGATGCCCGGATCATCATGGGCAAGGACGAAAAGGCTTTGTTGCGGCTCTGGCGGGAAAAGCGCGGCGAAGAGTCTCCGCTCGACCTTTCGGGCGTCCTAATCGTCCAGCTCGGCCTCGTCACCGAGGATCTCAACCGCCGCTGGTTCGAACAAAACTCCGGCCACCGAATCTCTGACATCCAGCGCCACGCGATCCACCGAACCATGCCTTGGATGGCTGCGACGCTGGATGGGGTGGTCAGAGAAACCGGCGCGGTGTTCGAAGCCAAGTTCATGCTGCCTTGGTCGTTCTCGGAAGAAGCGGCCGCGGAGAAGCACATGGCCCAGCTCCAGCACAACATGCTGGTCGCCGGCACCAAAAAATCCGTGCTCTCCATCATCAACGGCGGCGGCAAGTGGATCGAGCTCTCAATCGAGGCCGACCCGATCTACCAGACCATCCTGATTGCTGCCGAAAAGGCCTTCTGGCGGGCGGTCAAAACTGGCGAGACTCCTGCTCTGTTCGATTGCGAACCCCCAATGCCACGGATTGAAGCGGTACGTGTCGTCGACATGAACGCCTCCAATTCCTGGGCCGAATTCGCAGGGCTATTTTGCGAAACCCGGGACGCCCATGCCGATCACGAGCGCGCCAAGAGCGAGCTCAAAGGCTTGATGCCCGAAGATGCCAAAGAGGCGATGGGGCACGGCATTCGGGCCAAACGCTCAAAATCGGGCGCTGTCAGCTTCGATCTCGTCGAGATGGAGGCCCGCCATGCACCGCTCCAGTGAGAACGTCGCTGCCATCGCAACGGCGTTGGCAAAGGCTCAGACCGAACTATCCAACCCCGAGAAGGCGATGATTGGCACCGTCTATAACGCCCGGTCGGACAGCCCGCAAACCTTCCGCTACGCGTCTCTATCGAGCGGCCTGGACATCATCAGAAAGGTCTTGGGCAGCCAGCAGATCGCGATCACACAGACCACCGACATCGACCGAACAGGAGGAACCGTCAATCTCACCACGCTCCTCTTGCACACCTCTGGCGAATGGATTTCCTCGGACTGGCCAGTCTGCCAGCTATCCGAGACTTCCGCACCACGCCGGATGGGGGCGGCGCTGACCTACGCCCGCCGCTACGCGCTGTTTACGATGGTGGGGATTGCCGGTGAAGACGATCTGGACGCCCCCGATATCGCCAATGACAGACCCAAAGGAGACAAGCCAGGAGAATTTGGTCTTGTCTCCAACTCGGGCCTTGAGCCCGCGCCCGCCCGTTTAAGCCGATTGCGATCCGGCAACCCCGCCACGCCGCCGGTCGGGGAAAACCTCAATGCCGAGGAGTCAGCCGCTGCCAGGGCGCAACTGATCCAGGAGATCCAAACTTTGCCGGCGGAAGAGCTACAGCCCCGTGCGATCGCCATCCTGAAGGCCAAGAACCGTCTGTCGGCAGAAGATGCTAGACTGGTCGAGGAAGCTTTCGCGACCAGGATGGCTCTGCAAGGCACATCGCCGGAAACGCTCGGCACCGAAGAGCCAGTGTCTAGCCCAATCAACCCAGGCACGCCCCAACCGCCGTTGGCATCGATGGACGATGTTAAACCAAGACGGCCTAGGCGACGTCAACGTAAGACCAAACCTCCGACCAACGCGGCAGCTGTGATTGCGTCGGCGCCGAACGTGGATAGTTCCGAAGTCCCCAACCTGAGCGTCGCAAAGACCCCAAGCCAGCCCCCCAAACGAGACTTGGATGCAACTAGCGTCGTCAAGATCGACAAGAGCATGCTCTATTTTTCTGAAATCCGACGCCATCGAGATAAAACCCACTTACGATTCGTCGCGCTGCAGCCGTGTTTGATTTGCGGGCGCGCTCCTTCCGATGCTCACCACCTTCGTTTTGCCCAGCCACGCGCATTGGGGCGCAAGAGCAGCGACGAATTCACGGTTCCATTGTGCAGGATGCACCACAGCCAAAACCATCGCGTTGGCGATGAAGTCGAATGGTGGAGAGCCAGTGGCATCGATCCGCTGCAGGTCGCCAACAGACTTTGGAGTATCAGTCGAGGTGCCGCGGACAAGTCTTGATCATCGAACCGTATAGCTTCGGCCGGATACAAGTCATCGGCGGACTTTGATTCCCCGATGTTTGCAAGTTTCCATTTGCAAGTTTTTTTCCGCTCTTGCCGCTATTCACAGGGCTGGGGATCGGCGCCGAACTTAGCTATTGTGCGTTTGCGCAAGTCGCGTAGGTGTCGTCCTCATGCTTTTTCAAAGGGGGCCACATGTTAGATAACAACCACCAAGATTCCACCGTAAGCCAAATGAGCGATCTGTTCGGCGAGCCGCCTTTAATGAGGGGCGAAGACTCAGCGCGCTATTGGAGATTGCACGCTCTAGTCACACATGAATTCAAACCCAAAACGGATTTCGAACGGCTCTATGTTCGCGAATATACCGACAAACTATGGCAACAGCAGCGTTACAAAAAAAGCTCAGCATCGGTTGCAGAAGCCGCCTACATTGAAGCATTGGCAAACTTGCTCCGCCCGTTCCATCCTCAATTGGCGATGTCGACAGATGACCCCGCAACTGAAATGGCGCGGGATTACTACAGTGGTGAGGCCAAGCCTAAACGAACGGAGGAGGTGGAATTCCGCCTAGCGGTGCACCGTATCTCGCAGGAACAGATCCTCGCTGAGGCGATGAAGCTTTGTGGCAACAGTGTCCAATTGTTCAACAGAATGGAGACCCATTGCGAAAATTCCTTGCGCATCCTTCGCAAGGAGAGCGACCGCCGTCGCACGGTTGAAGTCCCGAAGGTTCCCGGTTCGGATGAAGAGGGTGGCAATCAATCTAGTGCAATAACCAAAAGGAGGGTCTGAACATGGCAAGCGAGAAGCAGATCGCCGCTAACCGCGCCAACGCCATGCGCAGCACTGGGCCTAAAACTGCGGCTGGCAAACTAAGGTCCAGTCGCAACGCTTACCGGCACGGCCTGTCGGGTCCGTTGTGGCTCGATCCCGTGACCGCAGCCAAAGCTGGCACCATCGCACGGATGGTGGCGGGCAAAGAGGCGAGTGAGGATCGGAACGCATCAGCCGCGGATTTTGCCCGGACCCAGCTGGAGCTGCTTCGAATCCGCGCGATCCGCGCCGAACAGTTGGCGACGGTTGATCTCAATGACTATGACATCGACGAACTACAACGACTGGCTGCGTTAGACCGATATGAACGTTACGCGCTCACCAAGCGCCGGCGAGCGTCGCTAAAGTTCTGATACGGACCGCGCAAGCGGGCGCTTTTTGCCAGAACGAACCCAATTTAGGACTGGTCCGACGAATCTCTCGCGTCGCCCGTAGGCAATTTGCCAGTACGTACCCAATTCGGTCGGGAGAGGTGGCTGGCCAAGTGCTCTGAAGACCTGCCCGATCCTTTGAGTTCCCATCTCAGCCGTTTGTGGCCTGCTCCGGAAAAGCGCGGGCCAGCGCGAGGCGATCGGCCGGCAACATGCCACGTTCGGTGATCAATCCGCTCATGAGCCGCGCCGGCGTGACGTCGAAGCCGGCGGCGGGGCCGCCGGAATTCGGCGAGCAGACCGACGAGATGCTGGCAGAGTTTGGATTTTCCGCGGACGAGATCGGCGCATTGAGAAAGGGCAAGGTTGTGTGAGAGCCAACCGAGCTGAATTGCCTCCAACATCGCAATGCGGGTTTAGCGCTTCGCTTTGCGCATGACGATCCAACAACTGCGACACGATCGCACGCCGACGCAGCTCCGGCCAAAATCGATAAAAGTAAGCTCACCTTCGGCGAGCCGCGTCGACTACGCGACAAGGCCCACCTAAGTTCGTGGCCTCGCAGTCTTGTCTGATCTGCGGCAAAAGCCCTGCCGACGCCCACCATCTTAGGTTCACCCAACCGCGGGCGATGGGGCTCAAGGTGAGCGACGAGTTCACGGTACCCTTGTGCAGAATCCATCACCGCGACGTCCATAGGTTCGGCGACGAAGTCGCCTGGTGGGAGCGACGGGCGATCGATCCCCTCGCGACATCGCGGGTGCTCTGGGTTTCAACCCGGCGTATCGGTTGACGACACGACGATCTGGCACATCTAGGTGTGGAACACCTTTGCCCACGTCATAGGTCGCAACGGCTCAGCGCGAGCGCACCACCGCGATCGCCAGATTCTGGTGCTGGAAAATTTGCGCCGCCCTGACGTCGATCTAGGGCGTGAACCCACAAATTCAGAGTGGTCAACGGACGTCCGCTTTGGAGCGCATTCCGGACTCGAGTCGGACATCGCGTGAGGTCCGAAAAGTGCCAATGACGTCAGGGGCAATTGCACCGGGAGCACTGGCATTAATTTAGGGACGCCGCGACGGACGACTTGGTGGGCGCCCAAGCTTTGGTCGCGGCGGCTTCTTTTTCACAGGCAGGGGCTTTACCAATAACCTGACGCCTAGTGCCGCGAACAAACTCAAAACCATCCCAAACCGAGGATCAACGTTGCCTCCAAACGCCTTGTAGAGAGCCCTCCGACGAACTCCCATCGACTTGGAAAGACCGACGACATTCTGAGCTCGCATAACGGTTTTAATAGCGACCAAAAGCATGTCGGAGTCATTTTTCCTTAGTATTTCAGTAAGATACTGAGCAATCGCTGGCGGATCGTCGCGGTAATCCTTCGAATCTATCGTTTTTCCCTTGGTCATCGAACCCGGACGGTTTCTCGGTTACTGTGGCTTCTGGGTGACTACGTTTAACTCGAATCCGGGTATGATGCAGGTACATTTTCAGATGTCGGCGTTGGAGAAATTAAATGAAAAAGCTAGTCGTATCGTTGACCGCTCTTGCGGCGCTAAGCGGATCCGCTCTCGCCGCCGACTTACCCACTAAGGCCCCCATGTATCAACCGCCCGCTCCGGTCTATAATTGGACCGGCTTCTACCTGTTCGGCGGCGTCGGTTACGGCCTCTGGGAAGCTGACACCTTTACCTCAAACCCTGTTACCGGTGTCTGCGTCCTCTGCGTCGAACAGCGGCAGGGGGGCCGCGGCTGGTATGGAACGGTCGGCGGCGGCTATGACTGGCAGTTCGGTGGACCTTGGGTCGCCGGCATATTTGCCGATGGGCAGTTCGGCAGCATCAAGGGCTCGATCCAGGATCAGGGACCATTCTCCGTCGGTGAGGAAAAGCTAAGGGACACTTGGGCCGTTGGCGCACGGGTCGGCTATCTAGTGGCGCCGAATGTTCTTACCTACATCAATGGCGGTTACACCGGTTCGAATTGGTCCGGGACATCGTTTGTCTCGACGTTCATTGGAACTACACTCAATACGCACAGCGATAGCTTCAATCGTAACGGTTGGTTCTTTGGCGGCGGCGTCGAAAACTCGCTGAATTTCTTCGGGATCACGTCTCCTGGCTGGTTCATGAAGACCGAGTGGCGCGTCGCCGAGTTTGACCGGACCGATATTGCTGTGCTGAACAATACTACGGGGTTGATTGGTGGCAACGACATCTCCTTCAGGCCCATCGTGCAGACCGTCAGTACGTCGATTGTCTACCGCTTCAACTGGGGCCCGCCGATAGCGGCGAAGTACTGATCGTTTCGCACCTTCAAACAAACTTAAGCCCCGGCATTGTCCGGGGCTTTTTCGTTGGAGCTGACTTGTGAGATACTGACCGGTGCACGTCTCGAAACACCGTCCGAGTTGCGAGGAAGCTGAGAAATGGAGACCCATTGATGCGGCGGCCCAACGCTCCTGATCATAAAAAATATCGCGATAATCCGACGATGATTTCTGAGCATCTCAACCAATCGCTTGCCACCGACGATTTATCCGTCGTCCTGGCCGCACTCGCCACGGTGGTGAAGGCCCAAAATGTCTTGGCTCTATCTGAAGACGCTGCCATACGCCGTGAGACCCTCTACAGAGCGCTTTGGAAAAATGCTGATCCGAAGCTCGGGACGATATTGAAAATTATTTCGTCCCTCGGTGTGAGTTTAGCTGTGGAGCCTCGAAGCCAAAGGTTGCTTCGCAAAGATTAAAACCGATCACCACGGTCCCCATGTCCGCGTTGGGGTCAATCGCGTCACTCTGACAGCGCGCCGCTCACTTCCGGTCTTCCCTGCTAAGCGACATGCCGGCTGGCATGTCTCAGAATGGGATGGACCGACGGGGGCTTAGAAGCGCGAGGAGCACATCACTATGTCCCATAAGACAGCTGTTACAGTCGCACACACCATTGGCATCGAATCCGGGCAAGAACACCCTCCATTTGATCGGCCTCGACGACAAGGGGGCAATCGTTTTGCGGGAGAAGATCGCCCGCGGCCGGATCGCAGCCCGGCTCGCCAATGTGCCGCGGTAGCAACCTTCTTGTTTTGACCAGCAGTGTGCGCTACTTTTGGTTGTTTATAATATATACAATATCTATAGATGAAGCTGGCAGAACGAACGTCAAAGAGGTGTTGTCTAGGGTCGAAGGTTGTTCAAAGGGAAGCATCCGATCCGACGAGGCAGACTCAGCCGCTCCTGGCCCGCTCCGGAAAAGCGCGGGCCAGCGCACTGGAATCGGCCGGCAACACACCGCGTTCGGTGATCAGTCCGGTCACGAGCCGCGCCGGGGTTACGTCAAAACCATAGTTGGCGACCGGCGAGCCCTCGGGCACGATCCGCACTGACTCGATCCGACCGTCCGCCGTGCGCCCGGTCATGGTTATGACCTCATCGGCACTACGCTGCTCGATGGGAATTTGCCGGAGGCCGTCCTCAATCGAAAAATCGATCGTCGGCGACGGCAGCGCGACATAGAACGGCACGGCGTTGTCGTGTGCGGCGAGTGCCTTCAGATAGGTGCCGATCTTGTTGCAGACGTCACCATTGGCGGTCACCCGGTCGGTGCCGACGATGACCAGATCGACCATGCCGTGCTGCATCAGGTGGCCACCGGTATTGTCCGGAATCACCGTATGCGCCACGCCGTGATGGCCAAGCTCCCAGGCCGTCAGCGAAGCCCCCTGATTGCGCGGGCGGGTCTCATCGACCCAGACATGGATTGGTGAGCCCCGGTCGTGCGCCATATACACCGGCGCCGTCGCCGTTCCCCAATCAACCGTCGCCAGCCAGCCGGCATTGCAATGGGTCAGCACGTTGACCCGCTCGCCCGGCTTCTTGCCGGCCCTGATCGCCTCGATCAGCGCCAGACCGTGCTGGCCGATGCCCCGGTTGACGGCGATGTCCTGCTCGGCGATTTCGCCGGCGCGAGCATAGCCGGCCAAGGCGCGGGCCGAGGGCAACAACGGTGAAAGCACCTTGCGCATCTCCGCAAGCGCCCATTTCAGATTGACCGCGGTTGGCCGCGTCGCGATCAGTGTGGCGCAGGCCCGATCCAGCGCCGCATCCGAAGCGTCAGTACGCATCGCCAGCGCCACCCCGTAAGCGGCCGTGGCGCCGATCAATGGCGCGCCGCGCACCAGCATCGAGCGGATCGCTTCTGCCGCCGCGTCGCAGTCGGTTATTCTTGCAACGACAAATTCGTGCGGCAGCCGCCTTTGATCGATCGCGCCGATCGACCAGCCGTCCGGCTCGACCCATATGCTTCGGAAATGCCGTCCGTCGACCTTCATGGCCGCAATATCCGTCCAGCCACCGCGTCGAGCTTTCTCAGAAGCTCCGGGTCGCGCGCTTCGGGAGCCGTGATCAACGCCGTGTCGAGCACCCGATCCGAGCCGATCGGGCAAGGTTCATGAGCGCGCGGAAAATCCCGGGCAAGCCGCGCGACGAGGCCGCTCGCCTTCTCGGCGTTCGCATTCAACACGCGGATGATGTCCTGCACCGTCACCGCGTCGTGATGCGGATGCCAGCAGTCGAAATCGGTCACCATCGCGACGCTGGCGTAGCAAATCTCGGCCTCGCGGGCGAGCTTGGCTTCCGGCATGTTGGTCATGCCGATCACCGAATAGCCCAGCGCCTTGTAGGTCATGCTCTCGGCAAGCGTCGAGAATTGCGGCCCCTCGATGCAGACATAGGTGCCGCCGCGCGCAAACGGGATGCCCTCGGCTTCGGCGGCGGCGGCCAGATGCAGGCTGAGTTGCGGCGAGACCGGATGGGCCATCGAGACATGTGCGACGCAGCCCTTGCCGAAAAACGAACTCTCGCGCCTGTAAGTGCGATCGACAAACTGGTCGACCAGCACGAAGGTGCCGGGCGGGAGTTCCTCCTTGAAGGAACCGCAGGCGGAGAGTGAAATCAGGTCGGTCACGCCGGCGCGCTTGAGCACGTCGATATTGGCGCGGTAGTTGATGTCGGAAGGCGACAGCCGGTGACCCTTGTCGTGCCGCGACAGAAAAGCGATCGGCAGGCCGGCGATGGTGCCGCGGCGCAGCGCCGCCGAGGGTTCGCCCCACGGGCTTGCGATCACCTCGTCGCGGCCATCTTCGAGCCCCGGCAGATCGTAAATGCCGGATCCTCCGATTATGCCAAGGACCGCATTCGTTACGGCGTTTGTCATAGACTTCTCCCCGTCGGCTTCAGCGGCGGAACGGCTGGTCCCGCGCACTGGCAGGAGACCCGAAAACGTTCGACTATATTGCCGGGCATTAATCAACCACTGTTCTTCGGCGGCAAGGGCTTCTAATTTGACGGTATCGGGCTTCCAATGCCTCATCTTGCTCAGGGATCGTCGATGTCCACCAGGAATGACCGGGCGAAACGTCAATCCATCATCGAGGCCTGCCAGCAGATGAACCGGCTGGGCATCAATCAGGGCACCTCGGGAAATATCAGCCTGCGTCATGACAACGGCATGCTGATCACGCCGACCAGCACGCCCTACGACGCCATGCGACCCGAGCAGATCGTCTTCATGAATCTTGACGGTCCGTCCGACGCAAAACAACGTCCATCAAGCGAATGGCGATTTCACCGCGATATCCTCAAAGCGCGGCCCGAGGTAAACGCGGTCGTCCACGCGCATCCACCCTATGCGACCATTCTAGCCATCATGGGTCTTGAGATTCCGCCTGTTCATTACATGATCGCCTGTGCCGGCGGCGATACGATCCGTTGTGCGCCCTACGCAACGTTCGGAACAGAGGAACTGTCGCAACACGCGGTGGCCGCCCTTGAAGGAAGGTCGGCCTGTCTTTTGGCCCATCACGGCATGATCGCGATCGGGCCTTCGCTATCGAGGGCGATGTGGCTTGCCGTCGAAGTCGAAACGCTGGCGCGGCAGTATCACGGCTGCCTTCAGATCGGAACGCCGCCGCTGCTGTCAAAAACCGAGATCGAAAATGTCCAGGCCCGGATGGCCGGATATGGTCCCGACGCTGAATGAGAGAACGGCATTTCTATCACCCGCGAAAACGCCATCACCCATTTCGCGAAAAACTTTCAGCCGATCAATCTTTTTCGCGTTAGCAAAATTTTGACCATACTTTGCGCTTTGCTCGATTTTTGATCGATTGTCGGCGCCTGTATTTCTCGCGCGACAGACCAAAGCAACCACTCGGCATTATTCTAAAAGCTGACGGCTTTCACTTTGGGGGTTTTGCCATGAAGCGTATGTTAACTGGAATTGCTGCGGTGACTTCGCTGCTCGCCACAGGCGCATTCGCCGCCGATCTATCGATGCGGCCCTATACCAAGGCGCCGATGTATGCCGAGTCGATCTTCAACTGGACCGGCTTCTACGTCGGCGGCAACGTCGGCTACAGCTTGGGCTCCTCCTCCAATACCGAGACCATCTCCAACTCGCTTACCGGCGCCATCGTGGCGACCGGCACCTCCCGCGATAACGTCAATGGCGTCATCGGCGGTGGCCAGCTCGGCTATAATTGGCAGATGTCCAGATGGGTGGCCGGTTTGGAAGGCGACTTTCAGGGCAGCCGCGAGCGCGGATTTACGATGCTGGTTTGCCCAGGCTGCGGCGACGGCCCCAGCAACATCACCTCGACGCTAACCCAGAAGCTGGCCTGGTTCGGCACCGTGCGCGGCCGCGCCGGCGTTCTGGTCGTCCCTGCCGTGCTGCTCTACGGAACCGGCGGTCTCGCCTACGGCGAACTGGACACCGCTGGTAGCATCTCCGGACAAACTGGTACTTCCATTTTCCCCCGACTTGACTCGACCCGGGTGGGTTGGACGGCGGGCGCCGGCATCGAAGGCCGGATCGGCGGAAACTGGACCGCGAAGCTCGAATATCTCTACATAAACCTCGGCACCGTCAGCTTCGGCCCGCTCACCACCACCGTTCTGGTGCCGGTCCGCACCAATGCCGGGGCGTCCTACTCCTCGCATTTCACCGACAATGTCCTGCGGGTCGGCGTCAACTATATCTTCAACGCTCCCGTGGTCGCGAAGTACTGAAGCCATCTTTCGCTTCGAGCAAACCTGCGCCGGGCGAGGCGCTTGCGCGGCAGTACTACGGCTCGCTCATACCGCCGCTTCGCTCCAAGCTGAGACCGAATCGTTGCGCCTCGATCGCCGGTTAAGGGCCTCCCAAAGTGCGACAACATCCGCTCAACCTGGCAACAAATGACCATCACGCCGCAAAAGCATGGCGCTTGTCCGTTCACAGTCTGAGCAAGCCAGCGGCTCTCGGAGATTCAATCAATTGAATCAATGAATTGCTGCGACAAACAAGGTTTCGCCATAGTCCAGCCCGGGATCGACTATCGGCAGCTGTGCCTTTCGCGTAACAGCCTCAGCAGCCGCCCGGCAGTATTATGATGGCAATCATTTGAGACTGGAGATTTGCCATGAAGCGTATGTTGATCGGAATTGCCGCGGTTGCGTCGTTGCTCGCGACCGGCGCATTCGCCGCCGATCTGCCGATGCGGACCTATACCAAGGCGCCGGCGTATGTTGAGCCCATCTACAATTGGACCGGCTTCTACATCGGCGGCAACGTCGGCTACAGCTGGGGACGATCGAGCGATGCGTCGACGCTGACCAACGGTGCGGGCACGGTGCTGTTCGCCAGCACCGACAGGACGGACTTGAATGGCATCGTCGGCGGTGGCCAGATTGGCTACAATTGGCAGATGCAGAGCTGGGTGTGGGGCCTTGAGGCCGACATTCAGGGCACCGACGAAAAGGGCAGCCGCGATTTCACCTGTCCGACCGGCGTGTGCGGCGCGCCCTTCGGTGTGATTGCGGTTTTTCCCGGCCCTGCTGTCCCGGTTGCTCTGAGTCAGAAAATTGACTGGTTCGGAACGGTGCGCGGCCGCGCCGGCGTTCTCGTGACACCGAAGGTGCTGTTATACGGCACCGGCGGTCTGGCTTATGGCGAGGTCAAAACCAGCGAGGCGATCGGCTTGGTGCCCGCGCTGTTCTCAACCACCTCCACCAATGTGGGCTGGACGGTCGGAGCCGGCATCGAAGGCGCGATCGGCGGCAACTGGACCGCCAAGCTCGAATATCTGTATATCGATCTTGGCCGGGTGTCGGGATCGTTCCTGACCACGAGTGCAGCCCTCGGCGGCGGCGTCATCACCGGCAATTTCAGCTCGCGCATCACCGACAACGTGTTGCGGGTCGGCGTGAACTACAGGTTCGGCGGCCCGGTCGTCGCGAAGTACTGAGCCGATCTCTTCATCAGATAGACTTAAGCCCGGCCTTGCGCCGGGCTTTTGTTTTGCCTCGCCCGCTTGATCGCGGGGCGACCGCTTTCCGCCTACTTCCCCTTCCAGTTCGGCGTGCGCTTGTTGAGGAAGGCATCCATCCCCTCGCGGAAATCCTCGCTCATATAGGCGCGCAGGATCAGATCCTCGCCCTCGTCGCGCGTCAGCATCCGCCGGATCCGGCGCACCGCCTCTTTGGTCACCTCGAGCGTGATCGGGGCGTGGCTGGCGAGGAGCTTGGCGGTCTCGTCGGCACGGCGCTGCAGCGTCTCGACGTCGGGCACGATTTCATTGAGTAGCCCAAGCGCGAGCGCCTCGGGCGCTTCCACCAGCCGCGCCTTGAAGATCAGATCCTTGGTCCGCGCCGGGCCGATCAGCGATACCAGCCTGGAGATGTTGGACATCGACAGGCAGTTGCCGAGCGTGCGCGCGATCGGAAAACCGATCCGGGTCGAGGCGGTGCCGATCCTTATATCGCAACAGGCCGCTATCCCCGCCCCGCCGCCGGTGCAGGCTCCGGCGATGGCGGCGATGACCGGCACCCGCACCTGTTCCAGCGTGCCGAGCACGCGGTCGATCCGCGCCTCGTAGTCGAGCGAATCCTGCGCGGTCTTGAAGGCGCGGAATTGCGAGATGTCGGTGCCGGAGGCGAACGCCTTGTCGCCCGCGCCGGTGAGGATCATCGCCTTGATCGAACGATCGGCGTTGACGGCCTCGCAGATCGCCGCCATCCGCTCGTACATCGCAAAGGTCAGCGCGTTGCGCGCCTGCGGCCGGTTGAAAGTCAGCCGGGCGATGCCGTCATCGACGGCATAGATCAGGTCTTCAGTCGCTGGTACCGGGGCGTTCATGGCACGCTCTTTCTGTTGTAGATCATGATGCGATTAAGCGCATCATGATCTCATTCCTTGTTTGAGCATGATCTTTTCGGAAAACCGGTTTCCATTTTTCCGGATCATGCTCTTGTGGTTCTGGTTGCCGTGACGTCGGTTCAGGCGACCGCTGCTTTCGATTTCGGCATCGCCACCACGTCGCGGCCTTTCAGGACCTCCATCGCGGCGTTCACGCCGCCGCTGCGGTGCAGCACCTTGGCCAGATCCAGCCCCATCTCAACCCCCGACAACGTCCCCATCAGCATCAGGTCGTTGAAGAACCCGATATGGCCGATCCGGAACGCCTTGCCCTTGAGCTTGCCGAGCCCCGTGCCCAGCGACATGTCGAAGGTGTCCAGCACCACTTTGCGGAAGGCGTCGGCGTCATGCCCGTCCGGAACCATGACCGCGGTCAGGGCCGGCGAATAAGCGTGCGGGTCGAGACAGACCAGGTCCAGACCCCACGCCTTGGCGGCCGCGCGGGCCGCAGCGCCGTGACGCTGGTGGCGGGCGAAGACATGGTCGAGCCCCTCTTCCTCCAGCATCGCGATAGCTTCCCTCAGCGCGAACAGCAGGTTTACCGCCGGCGTGTAGGGGAAGGTGCCCTGCTTGTTGAGCTCCAGCATGTCGTGCCAGTCCCAATAGGATCGCAACGAGCCGTTCGCCTTGGAGGCGGCGAGCGCCTTTTCCGAAACCGCGTTGAAGCTCAAGCCGGGCGGCAGCATCATGCCTTTTTGCGACCCGCCAACGGCAATATCGATGCCCCAGGCGTCGTGCTCGTATTCGAGCGAAGCAAGCCCCGAGATGGTGTCGACCATCAACAGCGCCGGGTGGTTGGTGCGATTGAGGGCTTTGCGGACTTCAAACGGATGGGTGACGCAGCTGGTCGAGGTCTCGTTGTGGATGACCATCACCGCCTTGATCTTATGCGCCCGATCGGCGGCAAGCTTGGCCTCGATCTGGTCGACGTCGGCGCCGCGCCGCCAGTCGGTGGCTAGGAATTCGACGTCGAGCTTGAATTTCTCGGCAATGCCGCGCCACAGCACCGCGAACTGGCCGGTCTCGGCCAGCAGCACCTTGTCGCCGGGCGACAGCGTGTTGACCAGCGCGGCCTCCCAGGCGCCGGTGCCCGACGACGGAAAGATGATGACCGGCTGTTGGGTGCGGAAAATGCGCTGCATCCCGGCCAATACCGCGTAACCGAGCTCGGCGAATTCGGCGCCGCGATGATCCAGCGGGGGCATATCCATCGCCCGCAGCACCCGGTCGGGCACGTTGGTCGGTCCTGGAATCTGTAAGAAATGCCTTCCAGTGTGCAGCGTCATCTCGCGTCCTTCCCCCGGGGGTCTCTTTCGCCCGCTCGAATATCACTATTTGGCGGCCTTGTCCCCCGCCCGGAAGATGCCGTCAATGCATCAAAAAACGGGCTTTCGCCCTGCCAGGCCGAGGCCTTGCCGGATTAAGCCCGTCTCGTCCCAAAGGCCCGTGGTACCACGCGGCCGCCCGTCAGCTAGATAGGTCGGCGTGATCGCGGCCACTATTCCGCGGCGGCGGGCCGTCCAGCCGGCAACATTGCCTCATCTGTTTCGAACGGCGTCTCCGGGTGCATCAGAAACGCGCAGAAGCCGCCAAGGAGCAATAGCCCCATCGACATCAGGAATGGCAAATACCAGTTGCCGGTGAGATCAATCACGTAACCAGCCACCAGGGGAGAGACGATCGCCGCCAGCGCCGAGCCGGTATTCATCAGGCCGGACGACGTTCCGGAATATTTAGGTGCGATATCCATCGGCACCGACCACATCGGGCCGATCGTGATCTCGGCAAAAAAGAAGCCGCTGGAAAGGCATAGCGCCACGATCGTGATGTCATGGATGAACAGGATCGGAAACAACGAGAGCAGCGCGCCGGTAAAACCCGTCACCGTGACGCTGAGCCGGGCGAAGCGGACGCTGCCGGTTCTCCTGAGAATCCCGTCCGACAGAATCCCTCCGAGGCTATCGCCGACCACGCCAGCAAGGAACACGCCGGAAGAAAACAGCGCAGAATTCTTGAGATCCAGGCTGTAGTTGTTCTTGAAGAACAACGGCAGCCAGTTCAGGTACAGCCATAGCGTCCAGCCGTAACAGAAATAGGTGAGCGTGACGGGCCACATCCGGCGCAACAGCGGTCCCCACGGCACTTGTGGCCGGGTACCGGTGGGGCGCGGCGGAAGCGATGCCAGTTCGGCTTCGGTGATGTCAGGATGATCCCTGGGCTCGTTCCGGAAATACAACACCCAGGCCACGCCCCATAGCAGGCTGACCAGCCCCAGCACGACGAATGAGCCGCGCCAGGTCAACCAGGCCATCAACGCCACGATCAATGTCGGCGTGACGAAATTGCCAAGGCGCGCGAACGCATGCGTGAGACCTTGGGCGAAACCTCGTTTATCGGCGGGCGTCCAGTACTGCATGGCGCGCGTTGCGGTCGGAAACGTCGCGCCCTCGCCGAAACCGAGCGCCACCCGCGCGATGAACAGCGTCACGATCCCGGTGACGAAGCCGGTCATGATGGTCGCGACCGCCCAGATCAGGCCGCACCAGAACAGCGTCCGGCGCGGCCCGAAGCGGTCTCCGACCCAGCCGCCGATCACCTGGAACAGCAGATAGGGATAGGCAAAGGCGGAGAACACCAACCCAAGTTGGGTGTTGCTGAGATGAAATTCCTTCTGGATTTCGCTGGCCGCCGTGCCGATGTTCACCCGGTCGACATAGGTGATGAAATACATGATGCAGAGCAGGGCCAGCACGACATGGGTGGCCTTCAACCGAAGCCGCATCTTGTTCACTCCTCCCGGACAATCTTTCTGACTGATATGACGGCGCCGATCCTTCAGCACAAATGGCGGCGCTCGATCGCTGCCGGCATTACGGCTTGACCATCTTCAGATGGCCCGCGGAGTTCGACTTGTTCGGCGCTTCCAGCGCGGCCATCGCGGCATCGACGCCGCCGGCGCGATGCGGCACGCCCGCCGCCGACAGGCCCATCTCGACGCCGGACAAGGCTCCGAGCAGAGTGAGGTCATTGCACTCGCCGAGATGGCCGATGCGAAACACCTTGCCGGCGACCTTGGACAATCCCGAACCGAGCGACATGTTGTAATTCTCAAGCACGACTTTGCGGAACTTGTCGGCGTCGTGTCCCGGCGGCATCAGTACGGCGGTCAGCACCGGTGAATATTCGGCCGGCTCGAGGCACAGTACTTCGAGGCCCCAATGCGCCACCGCCGCGCGCGTCGCCGCGGCCAGGCGCTTGTGGCGGGCGAACACCTGGTCGAGCCCTTCCTCCAGCAGCATCGCAATGGCTTCGCGAAGTCCGTAGAGCAGATTGGTGGCGGGGGTGTAGGGGAAGAAGCCGTTGGCGTTGGGCTTGAGCATCTCTTCCCAGTCCCAATAGGACCGCGGCATCTTGTTGGTCTTGGCCGCAGCGCGCGCCTTTGCCGAGATCGCGTTGAAGCCGAGCCCCGGGGGCAGCATGAAACCCTTTTGCGAACAGCTGACCGTCACGTCGACTTTCCACTCGTCGTGCCGGAAATCGACCGAGCCCAGCGAGGAAATCGTATCCACCAGCAAGAGCGCGGGATGGCCGGCCCGGTCCATCGCGGCGCGGATCTCGCCGACCCGGCTGGTGACCCCGGTCGAGGTCTCGTTGTGCACCACCATCACCGCCTTGATGGCGTGGGCCTTGTCCTGCACCAGCTTTTCCTCGATCGCCGAAGGGTCGGCGCCATGGCGCCAGTCGCCGGGCATGAAGTCCACTTCAACGCCCCAGCGCGCCGCCATCTGCCGCCACAGGGTCGCGAAATGGCCGGTCTCGACCATCAGCACCTTGTCGCCGGGCGACAGCGTATTGACGATGGCGGCTTCCCAGGCGCCGGTACCTGAGGAGGGAAAAACGATCACCGGCCCCGAGGTCTTGAAGATCTTCTGACAGCCTTCGAACACCGTCTTGCCGAGCTCGGCGAACGCGGCGCTGCGGTGGTCGATCACCGGCATATCCATGGCGCGGAGCACGCGGTCCGGCACCGGGCTCGGCCCCGGGATTTGCAGGAAGTGGCGTCCTTGGTGCTGCGTCACGGATTCCTCCTTCGTTTTGGCTAATCGACATATTGCATTCGAATTCTCCCACAGCAACCCATAAATTGTGTACAATTTTGGTCGACGGCCTCCCCACCACATCGTATGTTCCAGCCATGAAACCGATGATTCCAGATGACTCGACCTCGCAAGCCCTTGGAGAGGCGCCCGATCGCGCCCGCGAGGACCAGTCGCTGCACGACGAAATCCTGACCCGGCTGCGCGATCACATCGTCGAGGGCAACATTGCCGACGGCGGCCGCGTGCCCGAGCGCCAGCTGTGCGAGATGCTGAAAATATCCCGCACGCCGTTGCGCGAAGCCTTGAAGGTGCTGGCATCCGAGGGCCTGGTCGAGCTGTTGCCCAACCGCGGCGCCCGGGTCCGGCCGCTGAACGAGCAGGATCTCGGCGAGTTGTTCGACGTCATGGGCGGGCTGGAGGGTCTCGCCGGGCGGCTCGCCTGCGAACACATCAGCGACGAAGAGATCGCCGAGATCGAGCGGCTGCATTACGAAATGTACGGGTTCTACCTGCACCGCGACATGCACGGCTATTTCCGCACCAACCAATTGATCCACCAGAAGATCGTCGAGGCCTCGCGCAACGCGACACTCAAGAGCGCCTACGTGAACTTCGCTGGCCGGATTCGCCGGGTGCGCTACTCCGCCAATTTCGCCCGCAAGCGCGAACGCTGGGGCGAGGCCATGCGCGAACATGAGACCATCCTGGACGCGCTGCGCCGCCGCGCCGGCGGCGAACTCAGCGACATCCTGTTCAGGCACCTGCGCAACAAGCGCACGGCCGCCGTCGAACATCTGAAGATGGCCGGCATGGCGGCTTCCGAGCCCGCCTGATACCTTGGGGCCGGCCGGTCTCGCCCCAATTTTTGCATTCAAATCAAAAAAGAGAGTCCGGCGATTTGCATTTATCACCCGGCCAGTTTCGAGAAGGGCCCTGTTTGCCGACAGCGGGGATGAAATGACTGAAGCAGGCTCATCGCAGCTTCAACAGCGGCTCAAGCGCGAGATCACGGGCGAGGTCTGGTTCGATCCGTTCAACCGCGGCCGCTATGCCACCGACGCCTCGTTCTACCAGATCATGCCGGCCGGCGTGGTGATCCCGCGCACCATCGAGGAGGCACTGCGGGCGCTGGCGATCGCCCGCGACGCGGGGCGGATCGTCACGCCGCGCGGCGGCGGCACCTCGCAATGCGGCCAGACCGTCAATGACGGCATCGTCATCGACGTCTCAAAGCACCTCAACCGTATCATCTCGCTCGACGCCGAGAACCGAAGCTGTGTGGTCGAACCGGGAATCGTGCTCGACGATCTCAACCGCCAGCTCAAACAACACGGCCTGTGGTTTCCGGTCGACGTCTCCACCGCCTCGCGCGCCACCATTGGCGGCATGGCCGGCAACAATTCCTGCGGTGGCCGATCGCTGCGATACGGCACCATGCGCGACAATACGCTGTCGATGGACGCGGCACTGGCCTCCGGCGCCATGCTGCATTTCGGCGAAGTGCCGCGCGCTCTCGCGCCGGCGAATTCGAACGACAATGGCTTTGAGCTGTTTCGCGACATGCTGGCGCTCGGCGCGCGCGAGGCCGCCGAGATCGCCGACAGATTCCCGAAGGTGCAGCGCCGGGTCGGCGGCTACAATCTCGATGCGCTGGTGCCGCGCAACGCGCCCAACAACATGGCGCATCTTCTGGTCGGCTCCGAGGGCACGCTGGCCTTCACCACCAAAGTCGAACTGAAGCTGTGGCCCGTGATCCGCAACAAGGTGCTCGGCGTTTGCCATTTCGGCAGCTTCTATGAGGCGATGGATGCCGCCCAGCATCTGGTCAAGCTTAAGCCCATCGCGGTGGAGCTGGTCGATCGCACCATGATCGCGCTTGGCCGCGACATTGCGATGTTCCAGCCGATCATCGGCGCCGCCATCCGCGGCGATCCCGATGCGGTTTTGATCGTCGAATTCGCCGAGGAAGATCAGGCCGAGAACCTGGAGCGCCTGAAGCAGCTCGGCGAACTGATGGGCGACCTCGGCTTCGGCTGGAACAACCCGCAGCGCAAATGGGGCGGCGTGGTCGAGATCATCGAATCTGGCTTGCAGACCGGCATCGCCGATTTCCGTGCCGCCGGCCTTAACGTCATGATGTCGATGAAAGAGGCAGGCAAGCCGGTTTCCTTTGTCGAGGATTGCGCGGTGCCGCTGCCGCATCTCGCCGACTATACCGAACGGCTCAACGCCATCTTCGCGAAACACCACACCCGCGGCACCATGTATGCGCACGCCTCCGAAGGCTGCCTGCATGTCCGCCCGGTCTTGAACCTGAAGCTCGAAAAGGATGTCAAGGCGATGCGCGCCATCGCGGAAGAAACCTTCGCGATGGTCCGGGAATACAAGGGCTCGCATTCCGGCGAGCACGGCGACGGCATCGTGCGCTCGGAATTCCATGAGGCCATGTTCGGCCCGCGCATCATCGCCGACTTCCGGGAGGTCAAGCAGCGCTTCGATCCGGATCAAGTGCTCAATCCCGGCAAGATCGTCGATGCGCCACGGATGGATGACCGCGCGCTGTTTCGCTATCCGCCGGATTACCGCGTTGGCGAATTGAAGACCGCGCTCGACTGGTCCGCCTATCCCGGCGCCGGCGGCGGCTTTCAGGGCGCGGTCGAGATGTGCAACAACAACGGCGCCTGCCGCAAACTCGAAGGCGGCGTGATGTGCCCGTCCTATCGCGCCACCCGCAACGAGAAGGATGTCACGCGGGGCCGCGCCAACACGCTGCGATTGGCGATTTCCGGCCAGCTCGGACCTGACGCGCTGTCGTCGGACGCGATGATGGACACCCTAAAACTTTGCGTGTCCTGCAAGGCCTGCCGGCATGAATGCCCCGTTGGCGTCGACATGGCCAAGATGAAGATCGAAGTGCTGGCTGCGCGAACGGCGACGCACGGGCTTTCGCTCCGGGATCGGCTGGTCGGCTTCCTGCCGCGCTATGCGCCGCACCTCGCGCGCTTCGCCCCGCTCGCCAATTGGCGCAACCGAAGCCCGCTGTTGCGCGCTTTACTCGAGCGCGTCGCCGGCATCAGCGCGCACCGTGCTCTACCTGAATGGCGGCGCGATGTCTTCGACCCCGCAAACGACGTGTTCGGCCCTTCCAATGGACGTGAGGTCGTGCTGTTTGCCGACACCTTCAACCGCACTTACGAGCGTGAAAACCTCGACGCCGCGCTGCGGGTGCTGGTCGCCGGCGGATACCGCGTCCACCTTCCAAGACCTTTGGACAACGCCAGGCCATTGTGCTGCGGGCGGACCTTCCTTTCGGCAGGTCTGGTCGATCATGCCCGCACTGAACTCGACCGGCTGGTCTCGACCTACGCGCCGTTCGCCGCGCGCGGCGTGCCGATCGTTGGCCTCGAGCCGAGCTGCCTGCTGACGCTGCGCGACGAATTGCTGTCGCTGCGCGCCGATGAGGCCGCCAGATGCGTCAGCGCGCAGGCGCTGCTGTTCGAGGAATTTCTGGTCCGCGAGGCTGCCAGCGGGCATCTCGCGCTGCGGCTCGGCCCGATCGCCGACACAGCGCTGGTGCACGGCCACTGCCATCAGAAGTCGTTCGGCGCCTTCAAATCGGTCGAGCAGGCGCTTCGGCTCATACCGGAGCTCAATGTCGAAACCATCGAATCGAGTTGCTGCGGCATGGCCGGCGCGTTCGGCTACGGCGCCGACACCTACCGGACCTCGATGGAGATGGCCGAGCTGTCGTTGTTGCCCGCGGTGCGGCGCGCCGACGCGGCCACGCTTGTGATCGCCGATGGCACCTCGTGCCGGCACCAGATCAAGGATGGCGCCGACCGTTCTGCCCTTCATGTCGCCCGCGCGCTGGCGCTGAGCCTCGACAGCGCCCGCTCGAAACCTTATCCCTCACCTCACGCAAAGGAATCCATCCATGGCTGAACTCACCCTCGACCTCGCCCGCAAGATTCTCGATGTAGCCTTGGCCAAGGCGGTCGAGAAGAAACTGAAGCCGCTCGTCATCACCGTTCTCGACGCGCGCGGCTGCGTCAAGGCCACCGCGGCGCAGGACGGCACCAGCCTGCTGCGCAGCGAGATCGCCCACGGCAAGGCTTTTGGCGCGCTCGCGATGGGCATGGGCTCGCGCGCGCTGTTCCAGCGGGCGCAGGAGCAGGCCTATTTTGTCAGTGCGGTGAATACGCTGGCGCAAGGCCGTCTGGTGCCGGTGCCCGGCGGCGTCTTGATCCAGGACGGCGGGGCTTTGCTCGGCGCCGTCGGCGTCAGCGGCGACACCTCCGACAATGACGAGATCTGCGCCATCGCCGGCATTGAAGCCGCGGGATTGAAGGCAAATCCGGGGTAGTTGAGCGCGATCGGAGCCGTCCCCGCTAACACGGGTCCAACACAGGCACTTTGACGAGCACGCACCTTATAATCCCGTAGCATCGGCCGATGCCCGCTTTGATGCGCATCACGGACTCAAGTGGAACGTCGCGCAAGGTCCGAAAAGTGCCATACAACCTGGGCACGGAGACTGCCATGGGGACAAAAACTTATGCCGCTGCGCCCACGGTAGCTCTTGCTCTCGGGCTCTTCACGCCGCCGGTTTCCATCGCCACCGATACTAACATCATCACGGTCGCGGCGCTCGTCTCGCCTGAAATGGGGCAGCCGGGCACGCTCACGAAAAAACAATCGGCTGCACTCAAGGCGTACACCATTGCAGTCAACAGCTTCGAGTCGATCCTGGGCCAGCGGCGCGCGCAGTTCAATTCGAACCAACGGCTGCCGAATTTGCCGGGACAAGCGCTCTATCTTGCACGCAACGACATGATGAGCGCGTACAAAGACCTCACCGACGCTCTTCCGTCCAAAATCGGAAGGCCCAATAAATTCGGAATCCCTCCGGCGTACTTTGACGCCGACAGCGAGCCGCTGCTCGATGAGTACAGGAAGCTTTTCGACCTCATGGACGCGCCGCCCGCCAATGCGCAAAAATCAGATACGCCATTCAAGGATGTCGTCGATTTGGGAATTGCGATTGCGCGAGCCAGGGGCCTTGATGCGACGAATGCCGAAGCGGCAGGCCGTATCAGCCTGGGGCTGTTCTTTGCCGAGACAAATGGCAATCAAAACGCAGGGAATGCGCGCTCGAACAAATACAAGGGAAGTTTGCAAACGAGCCCATACGAAGATCAAAACGGTCAAAAGAAGTGGGCAGCGATAAAAGAGTCGGTCACAGCTTTTGACCCCGCACTGAGCCGTCGCGACGACATGGAAGAGGTACGGGTTGGCAATCTCGATCATCGGCTTAACCACTGGACCGCCGTGCGCGATGCCCTTATGAGCACCCACGCCGATATTTTCCCGCAGGTAGCCGCAATCGCAAAAACTCTGCCAGATCCGATTGATCAAATGAAGCTCTTCGAACTCATGCAAATTATTCCCACTCCGACCAGGGCCGCGCTTAAGTCAGGCAACCTGGTCAGCTACAGAATTTCCGACCCGACGATCTTGGGATATCTGCGAAACAACAGTATCTTCGCCTTTGGACAGGCTGACCGGGCAAGAACATCTGCAACCTTCCGCGAAATTCTTGATGCGATGTGGCTCTTCAATACCAAATTTGAACAGGCGCGCTCCAAATTTGACGAGATCAAGTCGCGGTAAGTGAGCGATAGGCTCACTGCTCTCGAAGAGTTCTTGTCCCGCTCGTCCGATCGAATCGGCTATGTATTTTCATTAACTCCTGGTTCAAAATCCCTGTTAAGGTCGTCTTGTGTTGCCATGAAGCGCGAACGTAAAATCATTCTGGGGAAAGCAGGAATTGCCGTCGTCAGGTAGAAAATTCGCACGCTCAGGCTTTGGCGTTCCGCGCCGCCGCACCGCCCTCGCCGTGATGGCCGCATTGGTGCTTCTGCCGATCGAGGTCAGCGAGGCCGGCTGGCTGTCGGACATCTTCAAAGGCTCGTCAAAGCACGGCAAATCGCGTGCGCACGTGGCCTCGCCGAAGCACGCCACCTCGGCCAAGCGCGCCGCTCCGCGAAAGCCCCACGCTGTAAAACTTGCCGCCCTGGGGCCGGTCAAGTTGAACCTCCTGAAACCGGTCGCACCAACGTGCGAGCCCTCGAAATTCCGGATCGTTCTGGATGTGGGACATACCGCCGCGTCAGAAGGCGCGACCAGCGCCCGCAACGTCGCCGAGTTTGTCTTCAATCTGCGCCTTGCGCGACGGATCGAAGAGAAATTGAAGGCCGAAGGCTTTGCTGAGACCAGGTTGCTGTTGACCGAAGGCAAGGCCAGGCCCAGCCTCGCCAAGCGCGTCGCCGCGGCGAACGATCTGCACGCGAACCTCTTCCTTTCGATCCACCACGACTCCGTGCCCAACTCATTGCTCGAGGACTGGGAATTCGAGGGCAAGAAAAGTCATTTCAGCGACCGCTTTAGCGGCTATTCCGTCTTCGTCTCCCGCAACAACCCGGATTTCAAGACGAGCCTCTCATTCGCCGAATTGGTCGCCAAGGAAATGAAGGCCCAGGGCCTGCAATATGCCCAGCAATATACTATGGCCATCATGGGTCGGTACCAGCACCCGCTGCTGAACAAGGAAACCGGCGTCTATAGCTACGATCAGCTCGTCGTGCTGAAATCGACCCGGATGCCTGCCGTCCTGTTGGAGGCAGGCTCTATTGTCAACCGGGACGAAGAGCTCAAGATGGACTCGTCTGAACGCCGGGACATCATCAGCGGCGTTGTCGCGGCGGCAGCGAAGGAATTCTGTGGTCTGCAAGAGGCCTTTCTCGGTCCACTCTGATGGCGCGGTGAAGATACCGCCTACAGCCTTTTCCGTTTCGATTCAATTGAAGCGGAAAAGGCTCTAGCATCCCTTCAGGATTTCAGCATTGATGCCGGCGACCTTTAGCCAGAGGAGACCCGTTGCGCGAAGGCGGCCGGCGAGCACATTCAGCATGCTCATCCGTGTTGGCCTTGCCTTGATACTGATGATGCTGCCTGCTCCAGCCTTGGCAGGCTCCGCCTTACCCAGCGGTTTCGTTTATTTGCGCGATATCGATCCAACAATTGTTCAGGACATTCGCTATGCAGGATCTCATAACCTCATAGGCCGACCGATACGGGGCTACCTCGCCGCCGAGTGTATCCTCAGTGAGCCCGCCGCAAATGCCCTTGCAGCGGTGCAGAAGAAGCTGGCCGAGAAAAAACTCTCGCTCATCGTCTGGGATTGCTATCGGCCGAAGCGGGCTGCCGATGATTTTCTTCAGTGGAGCAAGGATCCAACTCACTCCGAAATGAAGACCGAATTCTATCCACGCACCGACAAGGAAAAGCTGTTCGCGCTTGGGTATCTCGCGAAACCATCAGCTCACTCGCGGGGGAGCACGGTGGACCTGGGTATAGTACCGACCGCTTTTTCATCCGCGCCGCCGCCAAATCCCTCGCAGTCCCTTAAGGCATGTATTTCTCCAAAAGGCGAAAGATTCGAGGATGGAACGATCGATTTTGGCACTGGCTACGACTGTCTGGACGGGCTGGCAAATACATCAAACGCTCTTGCCGGCGGGACAGCACTGCGCAACCGTCAAACACTAAGATCCTACATGCAAGGAGCAGGCTTTCGTCCCTATGCCAGGGAGTGGTGGCACTTCGAACTTATCAATGAGCCGTTTCATCGTGGCGGGTTTGACTTTGAGGTCTCGGCTTCGCCATCATCGACCGAAAGGCCAACACGCTAACGCGTTCAATAGTCCAATGGCCTGGCGGTGCGATGGCGCTCGCCTATTTACTCGATCACTTTGTCAGCTTGTGCGACCAACCCTGCCGGTATTTCGAGGCCAAGCTCCTTGGCCGCCTTGAGGTTGATGACCAGCTCCCAATGGGTTTCTAGAAAATACGGCATCTCTGCTGGATTACCGCCATTGAGAATTTCAACGATCTGCGCAGCGATGCGTCGATCCCCCGCCTTAAGGTCGAAGGCGTAGCACATCAGCCCACCGGCCTCGACCGTGTCGGTAAACATGGAGCTAGTGGGAAGACGATATTGCTGTGCCAGTCGACCCAGCAGGTGACGATGCGTGTAATTCTCGGTATCCCCTGAGATCCAGACTCCGTCAACATGATCTCGCTGCATTGCGTCAAAAGCTCGCCTGTACTCAGCCTCATTAATTGGAGCTTGCAAGGGCTCTAATCGCAAAGGAATCTTCATTCCCTCGGCGGCCTCTCTCATCGCCTTGTATGCCGGGGCTTCCCAAGTTGCCGGAATCATCAGCGCGCGAACATTGGAGAGTTTACCGACAGCTTCGACGAAAAGCTGCAGGCCCTTGGCCGTAAATTCTGAACCCGTAGTAATGCTTACCCCAGTGACGTTACCGCAGGGTCGCGCCAGACTCGATACGATCCCAGCGACGACCGGATCGCTCGTCCAGGCGGCGATTGGAATTGTGCGTGTTTCAGACTGAAGCACGAGAGTAAGGGGGTTCGAAAGTGCAAAGATGACGTCGGGTCGTGTTGCGACGACTTCGTGAGCAATCTCTGGAAAACGATCAAACCGCCCCTCAGCAGAGTACCGGTCCACGGTCAGATTTACACCCTCGACATAGCCGAGACGTTTGATTTCTTCGAGGATGATCGTGTAGTTGGGGTCACCCCCGATCCTCAAGTCCTCGGCCTTGGTCGCCGGATGAATCATGGCGACGCGCTTCATTTTTGCGGGCTGCTGCGCGCGTGCAATGAGCGGCGATGCAGCCGCGCCGCCAACGAGCGCTATGAACTCGCGCCGCTTCATTCGATCACCTCATCGGCGCGGCTGATCACCGTCGCCGGCAATTCGAACCCAAGCGCCTTCGCGGTCTTCAGATTAACGACGACTTCGTATTTATTGGGTGCCTGAACCGGCAGGTCAGCGGGTTTTTCGCCCTTCAGAATTCGATCCACGTAGTCGGCGGCGCGCCGAGTGGTTGCAATCGTGTCAGCTCCGTAGGAGATCAGGCCACCATGATGGACGAACGACCTGTTGGCATACACGGCGGGAAGCCGATACCGGGCTACCAACTCGAGAATGAGATCGCGATGTCCGTTTACCGCGGCTCCAAAAGTTGCGATCAGACCTGCATTTGGAAAGCGTGCAAGCTTCGCCATCCCACTTTCGATTTCGTTGGCATCGCGCGTGCCAATCGGAATGATATCGGCACCGAAAGAAGTTGCCACCGATTGAATGACCGCGAACTGCGCGATGCCGGAAGTCTGGGCCGCGTCTCGAACCACCCCAACTCGGGTTGTCGCCGGCGCTACCTGTTTGAGCAGTTCGAGCCATTTTCCACTCAGGCTGTAATCGAAATGCATGAACCCGGTGACGTTGCCGCCTGGATGGGAGAGGCTCTCAACAAGGCCACTGCCAACGGGATCGATGGCGGTCGTAAACACAACGGGTATGGTGTTCGTCGCCTGTAGCACGGGCGGGGTAGTTGTGCCTCCACCCGATACGATGACGTCCGGCTGCTCGGCGAGCAATTCGGCAACGCCCCTACGAAGGTCGGCGGCATTCGGCTTAACACGGTGAACGGAAAACCTCAGGTTACGTCCATCGATCCAACCCAGGCCGCGCAATGCTTCCACGAAGGCCGAAATACGCCTCTCATATTCGGGATCATCTTCCGTCGCTTCGCCGAGAAGAAACGCAACGCGGCGAAATTGATTCGCCTGCTGCGCGCATACAGCCCGTGGCAGGATAGCTACCATACCGAGCACTGCAATAAGCTCTCGCCGTCTCATGATCACCGTTCCAAAGCGGACCATCTATAACTTAACCGCGGCAATGTGGACCCATATTACTTGCTGAAAACTTTGCCGAGAAATTCGACGACGTCCTTGCGCGCGGCGTCGGTCGCCTCAGCATTATAGGCGATCGTGACACCTCGTTCGATACAGGGGTCGTTGGGAGTGGCGGGCTGGCCCGTATCACTGTTGATAATCGCGCCCTGCTGCTTTTCCTCGAAGCGGCATTTGCGCGCGGTAAGCGCCTGCGGGAGCTGCAGCGTGCCTGGGATATTCTGGTAATCGAAAGCGTGACTGGCACCGGGATATTCAACGAGGTCTATATTGGCACCAGCCTTTTTCAGCCGTGCGACGTAATCGCGGCATGGGCCCACCGGAACCCAGTCGTCGGCAATGCCGTGATAAAGCCGGATCGGCTTGGCGCTGACCTTTTCGTCATCGATCAGCGCGGTGTTGCAGGGTGTGTAGAAACCGATATAGGCGGCGAAGCTCGCGCCCTCGGGCGCATATGCGTTCTGGAAACGATTCATGCTAGCGTAGAGTGAGGGTACGGCGCCCTTCGAGAACCCCATCACCGCAATCTTGCCGGGATCGATGCGCGGATGCTTTGCGAGCATAACCAGCGCGGCAAAGGCGTCATTCATCATCGCGTAAGACGAAAGCTGTGATTGATCGGCAATGGTATTGGTGATCCCACGGCCCGTGAAGCTGTCGATGACAAAGGTGGCGAAGCCCGCCTTGTTCAGATCACCTTCCCACATGCCAGAATTGAAGCCGACGCCACCCGAGCCATGCACGAGGACGACGACTGGCAACCGGTCGGTTCCAGGCTTTGGAATGCGCAGTTCGCCTGCGATCATCGTGGGCTTGCCGTCTTTCTTGCCGAGCAGGAAATCCACGGTGCTGAGCGTGACGGTTTGCACCGGATAAACCTCGGTGCGGAAGACGCCTTGTGCCGGTGCGGCTTCCGACAGCAAGACAGCGCCGAGGACCGTGAACCAGCCAATCAGCGCGCGGGAAAATAAAGCGTTCATGAATACCCTCCGAATTTATCCGATGTTTTCAGATGACCAAGGATTGGCGTAAAAGTCGATTTCAAAATGCTCACCAACTCTGGATTGCATCGTCCCCCGTCCATGGCTTCACGGCAAGCCTGTGCGGTGCTAGCTTTCACTCGTTTTTAAACGTTCATTTCGGGAAAATAACCATTAGCTGGCGGGGCTTATCTCCAACCCCACCCAAAATCCCGAAAATATTCAAAAAGCCACGCGCGCGCCCCGAATCTCCGGTTGTCCAGATAGGTATCGCCATGAGCACACGAGACGCCTCGACCGAACTGAGTTTTGACCCGCCGGGACCCGGACCCTGGGAGCAGGACCCGGTGCACTTTCCGCGCCCGTTGACGCGCTACTTTCAGGAGACTCATCCCGCTCCATTCAAGAAGGGCACCAACGATTTTGCCCGTTTCTACGGACTGCTGATCGACGGTCTGCAGATCGCCTACGTCAACGGCTTCGCCTACAACCAGGTGCTGCCAGCTCCAGAGGCGGAAATTCCGCAGCGCTTTCAACGCGCCGGACAGGTCTTTGCCGAGAAGCTTTGGCGAGAGCAGCTTCGCGACTGGGACGAGAACCGCAAACCAGCCGCCATCGCCCAGCACCGCGCGATTCAAGCGATCGATCCGGACGCCCTCTCCGACGCGGAGCTTGCCACCTATCTCACGCGTTGTCGCGACCACCATTCGGCGATGATCGCGCAGCACATGCGCTTCACTGCCGGCGCCGTGCTCCCGACGTCGGACTTCCTCGCGCATGTTGGCGGCTGGACCGGTCTGCCGCCCTCCAACCTGCTGGAATTGATGCGCGGTTCGGCAGAGGTGTCTTCGGGTGGCTCCGACGAGATGGAGCGACTGCGCAAGGCGTTCGCCGAGGACCGTCCCGCCCGCCAGATTCTCGATTCCGCCGGCGACCCCGCCGACGTGCTCGCCCGCCTGCGCGCGCTCAGCGGCGAAACCGGCGCGGCCGTCTCCGGCTACCTCGATCTGGTCGGCCACCGCCTCATCGATGGCTTCGACATCGCCGAGCCCACAGCGCTTGAATTGCCGGACGCGCTGCTGAGGGCCATCCGCATCACCGTCTCCGGAGAAGCTCAGACCGCCGCGAACGTCGACGCCCGTATTGCCGAAATACGCGGCGCGGTCCCCGCCGAGCACCGGGACGAGTTTGACGAATTGCTCGGCGAGGCGCGCCTCACCTATCGCCTGCGCGACGAGCGCGGCGTCTACAGCGACATCTGGGCTTCCGGTCTGATGCGGCGCGCGGCGCTTGCCGCTGGCCGGCGGGTCACAAGCCGCGGTCGCCTCGCCACGCCCCATCAGATGCTGGACGCCAGCCTCGATGAGATGTGCGCGCTGGTTAGCGGCAGCGGTGGTCCGACCGCTGACGAGCTTGCCCGCCGCGCCGAATATCGCGCGGCGTACACCGCCAAAGACGTCCCGGCAACACTTGGTCCACCCGCGCCGCCGCCACCCGATCTCGCATCATTGCCGCCACCGGTCGGCCGGGTGATGCGCGCGATGTTTCTCGGCCTCGGCCACGTCTTCGGAAGCTCGCAGGCGCAGAACGAGGAAAAAATCCTTTACGGCATCGCGGCGAGCAAGGGGGTGTACGAGGGGCCCGCGCGCCGCGTCTCCGGGCCAAACGAGTTCGGGCAAATCGTCAAGGGCGACGTGCTGATCACCGAATCGACCACCGAGGCCTTCAACATTCTGCTGCCGCTGCTTGGTGGAATCGTAACCGACAATGGCGGCCTGCTTTCGCACGCTGCGATCGTCGCACGCGAATACGGCATCCCCGGTGTGGTCGGGACGCGCGAGGCAACCGCGCGAGTAGCCGATGGCGACCTGGTTCGCGTCGATGGCGATGCCGGCGAGGTCACGGTGCTCGGGTGAGGAAGGCCGTCCCCTTCGCCAAGGCGCGCGAGACATCGCTGTTTGGATCCAAAGCCGTCGGGCTCGGCGACGCGCAACGCAATGGCCTGCCGGTGCCCCCCGGCGTGGCGCTCTCGGGCGACCTGGTCGAGGCGGTCGCCGCGGGAGATGACAAGGCGATCGAAAAGGTGGCGAAGGCGATCGGCGCCTTGGCGGCTCCCTTCGCGGTGCGCTCGTCCGCCGTTGACGAAGACGGCGCGGCGGCAAGCTTCGCCGGCCAGCACCTGACGGTGCTCAACGTCCATTCGGCCGACGATGTCCCCGAGGCCATCCGCGAAGTCTGGTGGTCGGCAAATTCCGACTCGGCCATCACTTACCGCCAGCGTGTAGGCCTCTTCACCCGGCCGAGTGTCGGCGTCGTCGTGCAGAGCTTGCTTAATCCCGATGCCGCAGGCGTCATGTTCACCGAGCACCCGGTCACCGGTGCGGACGAGCGTTTGATCGAGGCGAGCTGGGGATTGGGTGAGGCCGTGGTCGCCGGCCTCGTCATCCCCGACCAGTTCCGCCTTGACCGTTCCGGTCGCGTGCTGGAACGCAAGGCCGGGCGCAAGCGCATCGCGATTCGCGCGCTGCCGAACGGCGGCACTTTCGAGCAGCAAGTAGCGCCCCTGCAAGTGAACCAGATCTGCCTCGACGATGCCCAACTCGCGGCGCTCGGCGAACTCGCGCTACGCTGCGAGAAAGTCTATGGCCCGCGCCGCGACATCGAATGGGCGATTCAAGACGGCAAGCTCTACCTCTTGCAGTGCCGCGCCGTCACCACCCGGAAGGCGCAAAGCGGGATAGTAGACCCAGGCCCGCCCCGGCGCGACCCGGTCGGCTCGCTGCAGCGCGTCGAGCTCTTCGCCGGCATGGATCGGCGGCAATCCGAGCAAATTGCCCGTCTGCTCAAGGAACGGCGCTTTGCCAAGGGCGAGACCGTCATCATGGAGGGTACGGGGGGCGCGGCGTTCTTCATCATCGATTCCGGCGAGGCAAAGGTTTCGAACAAGGGCGTCACCCTCGCTACCCTCGGCCCCGGCCAGCATTTCGGCGAAGTCGCCTTGATCGACGGCGGGCCCCGTTCGGCCACCGTCACCGCCGCAACCGACCTTGTTTGTTATGGGCTTACGTTCTGGGAATTCCGCCCGCTTGTCGAGAGGAACGGAACCATCGGATGGCGACTGTTGCAGGCGCTGGCGAAGCAGTTGCGCGACGCTGTCGGCGCCGGACCGAAAATCCCTTAGAGCATGATCCGGACCCGAAGGGCCGCGTTAGCGCAAAGTGGGAACCGGTTTTCCCTTAGCTAACAAACGCGAAGCGTTTGCGCGGAGATCATGCTCAAACAAAGACATGAGATCATGATGCGATTCTACTTAATCGCATCATGATCTAGCCGGCTTTCGCGGCGGGAGACAAACCCAACCAGCCCGCTCCGTTGACGCCTCAGAGCCGAGAGCGTCGCATCCCGCATCGGAACGCCATCCGCCGGCGCGCTTGTCCAAGCGCTGGCGGACCATTCAGCAAACGCGAGCCCGCGCCGGTACACGGTGGGTTTTTTCTTTTGGATGTTTGGCGAAACAATCTGGCTCTGAATGAGTCGTCATTCCAGGTGGGCGATTGTTTTTGAAGAAAGACACGCAAATGATGTTTAAAAAGACGATTATCGCCTTATGTGGTGTCGCTGCGGTTGGCCTGCTTTCGCCGACGACGGCGTCGGCCGGTCCTGAAGGTCATGGCGGTGGCGGAGGCGCAAGAGCTGCGGTGCCCAGCGGCGGCGGTGGCGGAGGCGCAAGAGCTGCGATGCCCAGCGGCGGCGGAGGTGGTGCAAGAGCTGCGACGCAGGGCGGCGGGTATCGCGGTGGTGGCGGCTTCGGCGGAGCGGGCGTTGCCGCGGGCGCCGTTGGCTTAGGGCTTGGCTATGGTGGTTATGGTGATGACTATGGTGGCTATGGCTACTCTTCCGGGTACGACAGCTATGCCTATGACAACGGTGGCTGCTATTTGGTGCGGCGGCGGGTGATGACGCCCTACGGTTGGCGCCTGCGCCGGGTCCAAGTGTGTGACTGATCGCGGTTGATCCATCAGAAAGCCGTTACCGCTTAGGACCGGTGGCGGCATTTTGATGGACAAGGCCCGGTCCGCGGCCCACAGCGCATGAGCGCCACGAAATTATGGAGGCCGCCAACAGAGGCGGCCTTACTTGCATGGACGAAACGGAACGGTCCCGCCCATCGCGCATTGGTTCGATTGGAGGTGGTCAATGCCACATTATTTTTTCGACATTAAGGACGGCCATACGCCCGTGGACCCGTCCGGGTCTGATTACAAAAATGACACCGCTGCAATCGAGCAGGCGAGGATCCTCGCGATAGGCGTTTCACTCGACAAGCCAGCAGTCGATCCGACGCGGCGCATTTCTGTTCTGAATGCGGATAGGAACGAAATTTCCACGGTGCCGGTATATTCCAAGCCCGCTGAATAGCGGCCCTGCCGAATCAAGCAGGCGGCGTTGCCTTACGTTGGCGCTCGCAATTCGCCCCTAAGCCAGCCTGCCGTTTTGAAGGATTTCATCGGATCGACAAGCTCGACGACTTGCTGATGGACGTTATTGCAAGCGGGGCATTCGAACGTTCGGATGTCAAAGCCGGAGGGACCGGGGGTAATGCGGGCCAGCATGGTGCTTGTTTGGCACGCTGGGCAAGGTGGTCGCAGGATGATCATGATGCTTCGCCTTGGATCAGGCGGGAGCGTACAGAACTCTCAGTCACCGGTAGATGCCGTGATGGGCGGTGATGCAACCAATATGCTCTTCCGGGTTTCGAAGTTTCTGGTCAATACAGCTCACTTCAAGAAGTAATTCACAGGGGATCGGTCGCTAACGCCGTCTTCCAGCGGTTGCCGTAGCCTCTTTCGGCATCAGCCAATTTTTCATATCTGCGGCAATGCGAAGTTGTCCTGCTCTTCTCATGGCTTCGGATCGCTTCAATCCAGGCGGCAACTTTCTTTGGCTGTGCTTCATACTCGGCTGGCCGAGCTACCCAATCGTGACCATCGAGGATCCTCGCGCGCCAGTTCTGTCATGTGATCGTCCTTATTGTGACGGCTGCGCTTCCGGTCGGTAGCATCGGACTCTATCGGGTCGGCTTTTACCTGTGCCTCCCGGACAAGGCCGCATTTGATGCATCTCAGTGTCCAATGCTCAAAGCCGGAACGAGCTGCCGTAATGCGTTGAACTTCCATGCGCGACTGGCATTTGAGACAACGAGGCCGCGCCGCCGCGCGAGGCGATGAAGTGGGCGTTTGTAGATCGGGCAAAGATGCCTCCCGTTTAATCACTCGGAAGCGGCTACCGAACTCTCTGTCCCGATAACTGCCGGAACCGTCCCGGTGATCGCAGCAGTATGCCGACTTGGCTTTGTGACGCACTGATCAATATTGCTCACTTCCCAATGATTATTGAATGAGGTCCCTTCCGGCTTTTCTCAAGTATTTCGCCGATGCGGTTAGCCGGATCGGAACCAGTCGCATCGGCGTCTGTTGTGGTCGCGCGTACGATCATTTTTGGGAGAGAATTATGTACAGATTGGCAACTGCAATACTGTTACTGTCGTCACCGGCATTTGCACAAAACAACGATGTCCTTCGTGATTGTCCTCCGATAGGGCAAACGGGGAAAGGCGAGATGGTCTACTCGCTCGACTGCAAAGCGATTAAGGACGTGAGCTACCAGCCGAAAATGCCACCGACGACCATGAAAGAGACCGTCATTCCAAAATCGGGAGCAACACAGAACCCAGCGGATACCGCCACTACCGGCGTGAATAGGTACGTGAATAGGTAAGAGAGATTCTGACGTTGTGACACGGCCGCATCTCACGCAGTCGAATGTGTGCGATCCGGTAGGCGCTGACGAAATGCGCGAAAGCATCATGCGCATTGCGAATGCGCTATCTGCCACAGCACTGAAGATCATAGAGTTCTAAGCCAAATCAGCCAGTCCAACGTCTGGCTCACGAGGGAGCCTGTATTCCCCTTGCGGGATTCCCTCTAGCTGATCAAATTCCCCTCGAGTAGCTGCTTCATTTTGGCGTTGGAACCGCTATAATACGCGGCGCGCTCGTTCAACGGAGCAAGGGAGCCTCCTGTGGGGAAGCTCGCCAATAACGGGTTCGATCCCAAAAGCCTTCCTCGCCAAGGTCGGGGCGGGCAAAACGATCTTGAAATTTAAGAAAAACCAGCATGTCTTCGAGCAAGGAGACGTGGCGGATACGGTTTTTTACATTCAAAGAGGCAGCGTCAAGCTCACTGTCCTATCCGATCAGGGCAAGGAAGCGGTCGTCGGAATTTTAGAACCGGGCCAGTTCTTCGGCGAGGGCTGCCTCAATGGCCATCCATTGCGCATCGCGACCACAACGGTGATGGAAGAATGCGTGATCACCTCAATCACCAAAGAAGCGATGATCGCCGTCCTTCGTTCCGAGCCGAAATTTTCCGAGCTGTTCATGGCCTATCTCTTGACACGCAACAGCCGAGTTGAAGAGGACTTGATCGACCAGCTTTTTAATTCAAGCGAGAAGCGACTCGCCCGCCTTCTTCTTCTGCTCGCGCATTTCGGAACGGAAGGCGTACCTCAGCCTATTCTATTGGATATCAGCCAGGAAACATTGGCTGAGATGATTGGAACGACCAGATCCCGCGTGAGCTACTTTATGAACAAATTCCGCAAGCTTGGACTCATCAGCTACAATGGAAAGATAGAGATTCATAATTCGCTGTTAAGCGCCGTCTTGCATGAAAAGCCCGAGATAGAACGGGATGATCCAACAAGCAAAGT